>Ga0209652_1000034_pt1 | contig 111859 bp, 110 predicted proteins | sample SaaInl74LU_5_DNA_FD_184641 | JGI IMG/M metagenome (GOLD analysis project Ga0209652, IMG submission 184641) | Marine microbial communities from expanding oxygen minimum zones in the Saanich Inlet - ESP_74LU_5_DNA (SPAdes) (version 2) | ecosystem: Environmental > Aquatic > Marine > Intertidal...
CTGGTCTTGTAAGTTGGGGGTATGTGTCTGCTCATACATCCCAGCTACCATCCTGGATTCACGAGATGAATCCCTCACAGGATTTGTGCAACAGAGCCGCTGGGATGCAGGCGGCAGCAATGTCATTGCTGGTGGAGTTGGGGGTGCGATCATTAACGGTGATTTCAATAATGGCCAGCCAACAACGGTGACAGGCGACTTTATCCTTCAATAAAATGCAAGGTTGCGTCGGGGCGGCTATTCCAACCTCAAGACTTGTAAGTCTGGACGAAGGCCTGCTTCAGCTTGCTGATCACGCTTGAGGGTGCCCCAATGAAGGGGCACCTTTACGCGGCTCTGTTGAAGCCATCAGAAGGGGGCATCCACGCCATAAACAGAGCTGGCGAGAGAAGCAGTTTGTTCCCAAACGACAATTGCCGCTTGGACAAGGTCAATCTGAAGAACCGACAGCGGGACACGCCGGCCTATTTGTCTAGCTCTTTAGCGGCCGTTTCGACAGCCTGACCAAGCCGGTCGATGAGCATTTCGATTTCATCTTCTGAGATTATCAAGGGAGGACAGATGGCGATCGTGTCTCCGATTGCACGGACGATGAGCCCCCTTTCTTCGGCCAGGGCCGCGACCCGGGCACCGAACCCAACGGATGGCTCAAAAAACTGACGTGGTTCACGGCTCGAGACAAGTTGGACGCCGGCAAGCAGGCCGACACCGCGGATGTCGCCCACATTCGGGTGAATGCCCAGACGTGCCCTCAGGCCACCCAGCAAGGTCGCCTCAAGCGCTGCGGATCGTGCAGGAATATCGAGGTCTTCGTAGATGGCGATGGCCTCCTGCGCGACTGCGGCAGACACCGGGTGCCCTGAATAGGTCATGGTCAGTCCAAAGATGCCAAGGCGATCGGAATATTCCACCATGGCATCGAAAATCCGTGCATTGATCAGGAGCGCGGACATCGGAATATACGCGCTGGTCAGGCCCTTGGCGCAGACGATCAGATCGGGGCGCAACTTCATTGTCGTGGTCCCAAACATATTGCCGGTTCGGCCAAATGCAGTCACGACCTCGTCCGCAACCAGCAAGATATCATACTTGTTCAAAAGGGCTTGGAGCCCGTCAAAGTATCCATCCGGAGGGACAATCACACCGCCTGCGGCCATCACCGGCTCAGTAAAAAATGCAGCGATGGTGTCGGGCCCCTCCGACAGGATGCGCGCCTCAAGTTCCGCCAAGAGGCGGGCTACGAATTGTGCTTCGGTCTCTCCCTCTTGGGCGTCCTCAAAGAAGTGCGGCTTGTGGACATGAAGGAAGCCCTCAAGTGGCAGATTGAAGCCCTTATGCGCATAGGCCACCCCGGACAGCGACGCCGAAGCAATGGTGTTCCCGTGATAGGCCTTATCATGCGAGAGAAACTTGCGCTTTTCGGGTTTTCCCACAGCATTCCAGTAGTACCAGCAAAGCCGTGCAGCACAGTCGCTTGCTTCTGATCCGGAATTCGCAAACCAGACGTGCGACATCGGGACGGGTGCTATCTCGAGCAACTTTTCAGCCAGTTCTATGACGGCAGGATGCGCTTTGTGGTTGGTCAGGTGGGAATAGGCGAGCTTGCTCATTTGCGCTGCGCAGGCATCGACAAGCCGTTGCTGACCATACCCCAAGGATATGCACCAAAGACCTGACATGCCTTCAAGATAGGATTTGCCATCCCCATCAGTCACCCAGACACCTTGTCCGCTCTCGATGATTTTGGGCCCGACTGCGAGATGGAGAGACAGATTTGTCAGCCCGTGCACCAAGGCGCGCTTATCACGAGCCTCAAGAGAGTTTGGAGCCTGATGGATGGGCGACGTCATATCGGTAGTTCCTCAATATTGATGGTCAGGCCTGCCCAGAGGGGCCCGCGACGGGCACAACGGCTCTGGCCACAGACTTGCCAGACGTCCACGTTCTATGACGTTGTTATGCCTGATGAAAGGTACCGAGGAACAGCCAGCATCTCGGTCCTGGCGGAAGGGGGCGGGAAGTCGACTGGGAACACCGCAACACAGACCCATGCCACAACCACTTCTGAAAGTTGCGGACCTGATAGGGAATCAGCCCACAGATTTATTGTTCAGCTTAAGGCCAGGTTGGGTTTGCCGGACGGCGTTGCACGGGGTAGCTTGTCGATTGTTCGCGTTTGATGTCAAAAATCTGCCTCTGTTCCAGGTGCGGCAGAAGCCGTCGGAATGATCGTAGGAACTTGTTGAAGTGTGGCACAACCCCCAATGCCGCCAGTCCAATTCAATACTTCGAGCAACAGCCGACGAGATGGCACCCCGCACCGCGAAGGACGTTATCCGCGATCCCACGCCCAAATGAACGGACAGCCACGATCGAACGCCCGAGAGGTAATTTGCAGGGTGGAGCGGGTATTGGCGGGCTCTCTGACTGACGTCGTCTGACGCTGAATTCTGCCAGAATTAGCGGGCGCCGCCGGTGTCGGCCTTCACGTCCCTGCCTGCCTTGCATCTATCTGGCGCTAGTGACCCGCTATCGTTGACCGGGTAGAGTGAACCCACTACTTCGACGAAAAGAGAATTCATTCCACTTGAGGAGCTTCTCATGCCACTTCCTTCCCGGATGAGCGGCGTCATCATGACGGGGCATGGTGGTCCCGAAATGCTGAAGTGGCGGGACGATCTGCCTGTCTCCGAGCCGGGCAAGCGGGATGTTTTGGTCAGGGTAAGTGCAGCCGGCGTAAACAACACCGACATCAATACCCGGATAGGCTGGTATTCAAAGAACGATGCCAATGCCCAAGATACCGGCTGGTTGGGCGAGCCGATGTCTTTGCCTCGGATACAGGGGGCTGACGTCTGCGGGCATATCGTAGCGGTTGGCGATCAGATCGATCCCGCGCGCATAGGGGAACGGGTGCTTATTGAGCCGTGTCTTCGTGAAGTGGATGGGACCACCCTAGAGACGCCTTGGTACTTCGGATCGGAGTGTGATGGTGGATTTGCCGAATTTGTCCGTGTTGCCGCGCGCCATGCTTACAAGATCGAATGCGATCTGAGCGATACTGAGCTAGCCTCGTTCCCTTGTTCATATTCTACCGCCGAGAACATGCTGACGCGCGCTGCGGTGGCAGCGGGTGAAACCGTGTTGGTGACAGGCGCGTCCGGCGGTGTCGGATCAGCGGCCGTACAACTCGCGTCCGCCCGGGGGGCGAGGGTTATTGCAGTCACAAGCGCCGCAAAGGCTGACAAGATCAAGGCGCTTGGCGCTGAAAACACACTTCTCCGGGACGACGACTACCTATCGGCTCTTGGCGAACGTCAGGTCGATGTCGTCGTCGATCTTGTCGCGGGTCCAAAGTGGCCCTCATTGTTGGACGTCATGCGCCCTGGGGGACGTTATGCGGTTTCTGGCGCTATCGCAGGTCCTATCGTCTCGTTGGACTTGCGCACGCTCTACCTCAAGGACCTAAGCTTTTTTGGCTGCACGGTGTTGGAGCCCGAGGTTTTTGGTGTTCTGGTCCGGCGGATCGAACGCGGCGACATCAAGCCACTTGTCGCAGAAACCTATCCACTTCGTGAGATCGGCGCCGCGCAGAGGGCCTTCGGAGAAAAGAGCTATATCGGAAAGATCGTTCTTACTGTGAACTGACGCCTGGCCTGACCCGGGCCCGGTAAGGGCATTTCCGGGCAAAGGAGCGTTCGTTGGCAGCTTCGAACGGCGACATCTGGGGCAACGGGCGCAGCCTGGTTGGCCTGTGTCGCCCAATCGGACCACAGGGCGACAGGGGCCCGGAAGATGCGTCCTTGCCGCGCACCGCCCGGCACCTTTAGACTCGCCTATATGTTACGTAGTCTTGCACCGCTGACGGCGCTGTTCCTGGGATCTGCCTTTTTGCTCTTGGCAGGTGGTCTGAACGGCTTGATCCTCCCACTAAGAGGGCAGTTGGAAGGCTTCTCGGCAGCCTCTCTTGGCTTGCTCGGAACAGGATGGGCCATCGGCTATGTGGCCGGATGCCTTCGAACACCGGCTCTCGTGGCAAAGGTCGGCCATATCAGGGCGTTTGGCGTGATGTGCGCCCTGGCAGCGATCACAGTCCTGCTCTCTCTGATCTTCCTGACGCCTTACGTCTGGATCCCATTGCGGGCTGTGTCCGGTTTCTGCTTTGCCGGGGCAGCCATGATCGTTGAGAGCTGGCTGAACGAGCGTACGGAAAAATCTTCCCGTGGACGCGTCTTTGGCATCTACACAATGGTCAATCTTGCCGCGACCACGCTGGGACAGATGATCCTCACGGCGGGGGATGCGCGGGGGTTCCTGTTCTTTGTTCTGGCGGCCATATTTTATTGCATGGCACTTTTGCCCACGGCGCTGTCCGCGACAACAACCCCCACCGCTCTGGTCAGTGTTTCACTGGACCTGCCGGCGCTGTGGCGAAACTCTCCGATTGCCGTCTTTGCGGTGTTGATGGTTGGGGTGTCCAATTCGACATTTGGAACGCTCGCGGCGGTCTATGGGGCGCGGGTTGGTCTGACGACAAGCGAGATTGCCCTGTTTGCCAGCATTCCAATCCTCGCCGGAGCGGCCGCACAGCTGCCCATTGGCATCCTTTCAGACCGACATGACAGACGGCTTGTTCTGATTGGCACGGCAGCCCTCGCTCTCTTGGCGGATGCGGTGTTTGTCCTGAGTGGCATCACCTCGCCAACCTTCTTGCTCGTAAATGTCGCGGTCTTTGGAACGGCAGTCTTTGCAATGTATCCGGTGATCGTGGCGCATGCGAATGACCATGCCGAACCCGGAACGTTCATTCAGGTGAGCGGTGGCCTGCTCCTGGTATACGGTGTGGGGTCGATCATTGGGCCGACGGCTGCGGGCTTTGCCATTATGACTTTGGGACCTGAAAGCCTTTTCATGACGACCGGAGCCGCGCATATCCTCTTGTTGACCTTCGCGCTCATCCGGCTCCGGGCCCGTGCTGCTGTCCCCAATCAAGACAAGGGGTCGTTCCAGATGTCCCCTGTTACACGTGCCAGCACCCCTGAGACCGCGGTCCTTGCGACTGGCTACGAGGATGAGACGGTTTTCCCGCTCGACTAGGGTGTCCCAGTGACCAGCCCGTTCCGCCTTTGGGAAGTCATGAGCCCGAAGCATTGTGATGCAGGCCAGCAAGGCGGTATTCTCTGATCGAGAGTATGGGCATTGGGTGCATTCGTTGGGCAACAGTCGCCACAGCATGCGATATCGCGAACGTTGGCGGAACGTCCACGCTTGAACAGCGGCGGTTACGTTGCCCCAACAGTGCCAGTGCCAGTGCCAAAAAGTATTCACAATTGAGGAGTTCTTTTCAAAGTGCGAATATGCCGTTGAAGCAAAGGGCGAACTGGGCCATTCGGCCCAAACGCCGCGACTACCAATGCAGCGACCAGCACGTATCGGATAAACACTTCGCCATGTGGAAATTTGTCGGCATGAAGAGCCCCGCGGTTTTGGGTTGGCCGTGACAACACAAACATCTGGTAAGCGCCGCTATATCGATGAGATTGACGCGCTGCGCGCTTTGGCCGTTCTGCTGGTCGTCCTGTTTCACGCCTATCCAGAATCTGTCCCCGGCGGATTCATCGGGGTGGACGTCTTTTTCGTCATCTCGGGTTTTGTGATCGCGCGCGCCTATCTGCCCGACCTTCTTGCAAGGCGCATAACGTTGGGGGCGTTCTGGGCGGCACGGTTTCGGCGGCTTTCGCCTGCACTCTTGCTGATGTTGGCTGTGGTGACGGTTGCAGCACTATGGATCATTCATCCCGACAAGCTGATTAAATATAGCGAGACCCTTCTGGCACAGCCTTTCTACCTGCAGAACTTTGTCTTTTGGGAAGAGGGCGATTATTTTGCCGACGCCTTGACGCGCCCGCTGTTGCACACCTGGAGCCTGGCGGTCGAAGAACAGTTCTACCTGTTCATCGGGCTGGCAGTGCTGGTCTTTCGCTTTGCGCCAAGGCTGTTTTTGCCGGTTCTTGCCATTGTTTCGATGGCCTCGCTGATCGCCGCCATCTACATCGCCCCGCAATCGCCGAAGACCGTGTTCTACATGCTGCCAACCCGGCTTTGGCAATTGTCGCTTGGCATCTTTGCTGCCTATGCCGCGCAGTCGATCGGGCGGCGCGGGGCAGGACTAAATCACGCAATGGTCGCCATCTGCTTTGGCGTCATCGCCGTCAATGGCTTTGCCTTCAGCGAAGCAAGCCCCTTTCCAGGCCCCCACTCCTTTCTCGCCTGTGGAGCGACGGCGGTCGCATTGATTGCCCTTGATGCCCAGACCCGATCCTTCAGCCCGTTGATGTTCGTGCCTTTGCGCTACGTCGGGCGAATTTCCTACGGCTTCTATCTTTGGCATTGGCCGCCAATCTCTCTTTGGTTTCTAGCGACACAATCAAAACCCACGCCCCTCGCTGCGACACTTCTAGTGGTCCTTGCGTTCGGCATGGCTGCGATAAGCTATCATGTCGTCGAACGGCCAATCAGAGAGAGGCGGGCCTTGCCCACACTCCTGGCCCTTCGTCGGTTCGTACTAGGGGGGATAGCAATAGTCGTACTGGTATCCGTCACGATCGTCGGGACAAACGGCGCACTTCCTCTCTACCCCAAAGAGGTGCGCCCCTTCTTTCTTGCCGCCAAGGAGAGAGGGCCGTTTCGATGCCCCATCAGCTTTCGCTTGCGCTACCCTGACGCCGAGTTGTGCCCACTCACAGAAGATCGTGGAGATTTGGGTATTCTGGTCCTTGGCGACTCTCACGCTGATATGCTGGACGAGATGCTTGCAGATATTGCGGACAAACTGGACCAGCCAATCTTTCTGGCAGTGCGAAACTGCGACTATGGGTACTTTGGTCAATCCTCGTTTTGCAGCGACCAGATCCTGACAGAGGTGATCGAAACAGCGAAACGCAGCGGCATTTCCACGATCCTCGCAATCTCGCTATGGCCCGAGGACCTGAGTTACGACGCCCTCGTGGAGGAGACGGCATTGCTGGTTGATGCGGACTTGCGCCTTGTGATCATGGAATCCGTGCCGTCGAACCCCAGTCTGGACCCCATCAGACGGGCAAGGACAGCCCTCGAAACCGGGACGGCGCCATCGCTCGTCGGCCTTCCAGTCGAAGTCTATCAAGAGCACACCCTGTCCCAGCGAACCGCATTCGCAGCCCTGGCAGAGGGGTTTCCGGACCACGTGATGGTCCTTAGTCCACAGTCATACTTTTGCGACGACGACGCTTGTCGTTTTCACACCGATGGCCTGCCAAACTATCGTGACAGGAGCCATCTGACGAGGGCAGGCCGCGAAAACCTAAGGCCGATGTTCCGCGATTTGTTTGAACATCTCCGCAATGGACCTTGAGGGCAGCACCATCTGCCCGTGCGTTCTATTGAAGTGTTGAGATTGGATGGTCGCGCCCGCCGCTGGGCCTTGGGGCATATGTCGCCCTTCTTTGCGCCGGCATCGTGATTCCGGCTCCGCAAGGAGTTGCCATCATGAGCAATCCATTCGGGCCGATGGACGCAAAGATAACCCATCTTGACCCATTCCGACTGGGAACGCAGTCCCTGAAGCCTTGCCAACTTCAAGATTATCGGCGCAGCGGCGATTGCGGATTGGCGCAGCACAAGCGACAGCTTTACGGTCCATGCTGAAACTGGGGCAAGTTTGTCTGAGGTCACCTAAATCCTTGTTTCAGGGCGGGGATTGGACATAACACAATGTATGCCACTCCGTTTTACCTTCAGACAGTTGGAATACATGGTTGCCGTCGGCGACGCTGGGACCATTGCGCTGGCCTCGCAACGGATCAACGTGTCCTCCCCGTCGATCTCTGCCGCGATCAGCCAGCTTGAGCGGGAATTCGGTATTCAGCTTTTTGTCCGCCATCACGCGCAAGGGCTGACTTTGACGCCGGGTGGGCAACGCATCTTCAACGAAGCCAAGCGCATTCTGGATAGTGCAGCCGCGCTGAACGAGATGGCGGGCGTCATCTCGAACAAGGCGCGGGGGCCCATCTCGATCGGGGCATTGAACACTGTCGCGCCGCTGCTAAGCGCAGCAATTCGCCGGTCGTTTGAGGCCGCATACCCTGACGCTAACGTTTCGCTCCGCGAGGGACATCAGGTCGATCTGTTGCGGATGTTGGGGCGAGCCGAAATCGACGTGGCGATCACCTATGATCTGGAAATTCCCAAGGACATCTCGTTCGAGCCGCTGATCACTTTGCCGCCCTATGTCATGCTCGCCCATGATCACCCTCTGGCCGAGAATGACGCCGTCACGCTTGAGGACCTTGAGTCAGAGCCGATGGTTCTTTTGGATATGCCGCTAAGCCGCGACTACTTTTTGTCGATGTTCCAGATCGAAGGGCGTCGACCGACAATCGCTGAACGCACCTCGGACCTGTCGGTCGCCCGCAGCCTTGTCGCCAACGGCTTTGGCTTTGGCCTGATCAACATGCCGACCAAGACCGCCCTTGCCCCGGACGGTGAACGGCTGGCCTTTCTGCCTCTCTCGGGGGAGCACCGGCCGATGGTTCTGGGACTGGCCACCAAACGGTCCGAACATCGGTCGCGCATCGTCAGCGCCTTTTGCGACCACCTTCAGAGCAGCGCACAAAAGGGAGACCTCCCGGGCCTCGCCAAACGTGCCTAGATGCCTGTCCGTAGACGGTCCAGCAAGGCGTCCAGCATGGTTTCGCATTGGGCAAGCTGGTCAAGGCTGATGAATTCGTCAGGCTTGTGGCCCTGTGCCATGGAGCCGGGGCCGCAAATCACGGTTGGAACGCCCAGTCGCTGATCGAAAAGCCCGCCTTCGGTGCCAAAGGCGACCTTGTTCGTCCCGTTCGCCCCGGTCAGGGATTTTACAAAGCCTACGACCTCTGCATCCCGGGCCGTGTCCAACGGGGGGTAGGTATTGGTCACCTCGATCTTTATCGCGGCCTCGGGAAAGTCGGGCCGCATAGGGGCGAGGATTTCCTCTGCCGCCAAGGCAAGCTCGTGCAGCAGGGCCTCAGGATCGTCCTGCGCCAGGTTCCTTATTTCAAAGGCAAAGGTGCAGTGGTTGGGCACGATGTTCAGCGCGACGCCGCCGTTGATGCGCCCGACGTGCAAGGTTGTATAGGGCACGTCGTAGTCGGGGTCCTTAGGGTAGGACGCCACGATCCGGGCCTGAATAGTGCGGATTGCGCCGATCATGTCCGCAGCCAGATGGATCGCGTTCAATGCCATGGGGGCCAGGGCAGAATGCCCTTCCCGCCCGGTAAAGGTCGCCTTCAGGCCGGTCTTGCCCTTGTGCCCGGTGGCAACCGCCATCAGCGTCGGCTCACCTACGATGCAGAACCGTGGGCGAAACGGCGCGGCGGCCAGCATGTCGATCATCGACCGGACCCCGACACAGCCGATCTCTTCGTCATAGGACAAAGCGATGTGCAAAGGGGTTGCAAGATCGGTCTTGCCGGCCAGTGACGCGGTCCGCAGGACGCTGGCGACAAAGCCTTTCATGTCGGCGGTGCCCCGCCCGAACAGTTTACCGTCGGCCTGGGTCATGGCAAAGGGTGGCACGGTCCAGGCCTGACCTTCGACCGGGACCACGTCCGTATGGCCCGACAAAAGGACGCCTGGGCTGTCTTGCGGCCCAATCGTTGCGTAAAGGTTCGCCTTGACGCCAGTCGCGTCCGGGATAACCTCGACCACTGCGCCGCAGCTGTTCAAATACTCGGCGCAATAGTCGATCAGGGCGCGGTTGGGATCGGCACTGACCGTCGGAAAGGCGATCAGGTCACTTAGAATATCTGCCGTCTGCATCTGTCCCCCTGTCAGATTCCCAAAACGCCTAACATATGCGCAACCGCTGCATCTTCGTGCTTACGGATGTTGTGCTTAGTATTGGCCTAAGCAGAGCTTCCGAACAGGGTGCTTTCGCTTATCATTCAAAATTGGTGAACTTGGTTTGATTATCTGCCCTGAACGCAGTGCCAGTCAAATTGGAATACCTTTGATGAGTCGCGACAGCCGCTACGATATCCTGTTTGAGCCGATGGCAATTGGACCTGTCATCGCCAAGAACCGGTTCTATCAGGTGCCCCATTGCAATGGCGGCGGCTACAGGGATCCTTCGGCCGCGGCAGAAATGCGGGGGATCAAGGCCGAAGGCGGCTGGGGCGTCATCTTTACCGAGCAGTGCGAGATGCACCACACCTCGGAGATCACGCCCTTTATCGAGTTGCGCCTTTGGGACGATCGGGACATCCCGATGATTGCCAAGATGGCCGATCGTATGAAGGAACACGGCGCGCTTGCGGGTATTCAGCTGGCCTATTCCGGCATCAACGGGCCAAACCTTTACACCAAAGAGGTTCCGCTTGCCCCGTCGGCCATGCCGATCCGCACCTTTACCAATGATCCGGTTCAAGCTCGGGCATTGGACAAACAGGATATCAAGGATCTGCGCCGCTGGTTCGTAAACGCCGCCAAGCGGTCGCGCGTGGCGGGGTTTGACCTGATATGCCTTTATGGTGCCCATGGCTTTGGCATTTTTCAGCACTTTCTGTCGACGGCGACGAACCACCGTACCGATGAATATGGCGGGTCGCTGGAGAACCGTGCGCGGTTCGTGCGCGAAGTGGTTGAGGATGTTCGTAACGCCGTCGGCGACACGATGGGCCTGACCCTCAGGCTGTCGCTGGATGAAATGCTGGGTGATCTAGGTTTTGCCAACTCTGAGGTCCGCGACTTTGTCGAGATGCACAAGGACCTGCCCGACCTTTGGGACCTTGCGCATGGATCTTGGGAGGATTGTTCTGGCCCGTCCCGTTTCAAGGAAGAGGCGGCACAGTTTGAACTGGTGACAGGGATCAAAGCCCTCACGTCGAAGCCCGTCGTTGGGGTCGGCCGCTTTACCAGCCCGGACGTGATGGTCAAACAGATCACGTCCGGCACACTGGATTTCATTGGCTGCGCCCGGCCTTCGATCGCCGATCCGTTCCTGCCACGAAAGGTTGAGGAAGGCCGGATCGAGGACATCCGCGAATGCATTGGCTGCAACATCTGCATCACCGGCGACATGACCATGTCGATCAGCCGCTGCACCCAGAACCCCACATTCATGGAGGAATGGCGCAAGGGCTGGCACCCCGAACGGATCAAAACCAAGGGCGCCTCGTCCAACGTCCTGATCGTGGGGGCCGGACCGGCAGGGCTGGAGGCTGCCCGGGCCTGCGCAGAGCGAGGCTACGACGTGGCCTTGGCCGAGGCAGGCGATGCGCTTGGCGGTCGGGTCGCCCGCGAGCGGCTGTTGCCGGGGCTGTCGGCCTGGGGCCGGGTCGTCGACTATCGGGACTATCAACTGTCGCAAAAGCCGAATGTCGAAACCTATTTTGCATCCCACCTCAGCGCCGATCAGATCCTTGAGTTTGGGTTTGAAAATGTCTGCATCGCAACCGGATCGCATTGGCGGGCGGACGGTGTGTCCCGCCAGCATGTCGTGCCGATGCCCGTTGATCCGGCAATGCCGGTCTTTACCCCCGACGATCTGATGGCTGGCAGGATGCCAAGCGGGGCTGTCACCATCTACGATGATGATCACTATTACATGGGCGGTGTTCTGGCCGAGTTGTTGGTGCACAAGGGCTGTCAGGTGACCATCGTGACGCCATGCGCCTATGTCTCGGACTGGACGAACAATACGCTTGAACAGGCAACGATCCACAGGCGCCTTGTTGAAATGGGTGTGGACATTCAGTTGAACCGCGGTGTCGTGGCCATCGGCCATGGCACGGTGACCACCAATTGCACCTACACCGACCGGACCCGCGAAGACTCGACAGACGCCGTTGTCATCGTCGCATCGCGGCTTGCCGACGATGCTGTTTATACTGCCCTGAAATCCCGTCAGTCAGAATGGGTGGATGCGGGCATCAGATCGGTCAAGCTGATCGGTGATGCCAATGCCCCCGGTCCCATCGCCTGGGCAACCTATGCGGGCCATCGCTACGCCCGCGAGCTTGACGAAGACCCGATTGGGGACGCATTGCCGTTCCGGCGGGAAATCGCAGAACTGGCGGTGGATTGATGACCTCTGCCATTGCTCTCAACGGTGTCCGCAAGGACTTTGGCACCTTCACCGCACTTAGCAATGTGTCCTTCGACATCAAGGACAATGAGTTCTTCACTCTGCTTGGCCCGTCAGGCTGTGGCAAGACAACGCTGCTACGCCTCATTGCGGGGTTTGAGGACACGACGGCCGGCACAATCCATCTGTATGGAGAAGAGATCGAGAACCTCCCGCCCAACAAGCGGCCAGTCAACACGGTGTTTCAGAACTACGCCCTGTTCCCCCATATGAACGTAGCCGAAAATATCGGCTTTGCACTCAAGATGCTGGGCTGGCCCAAGGCCGACATAACCCTCCGCGTGGCCGAGATGGTCGAGATGGTGCAACTTGGACAGTTTGTGCACCGCAAGCCAAGCCAGCTGTCGGGTGGCCAGCAACAGCGCGTGGCCCTTGCCCGCGCGATGGCCCCAAAGCCCAAGGTCCTCTTGCTGGACGAACCGCTCTCGGCGCTTGACCTCAAACTGCGGCAGGAAATGCGGACCGAGTTAAAGCGCCTTCAGCGCGAAACCGGCATCACCTTCATCTTTGTGACCCACGATCAGGAAGAGGCCCTGTCGATGTCGGACCGGATCGCGGTCATGTCGTCAGGTGCTGTGCAGCAGATCGGTAGCCCCAACCAGATCTACGAAAACCCGGCCAACCGCTTTGTCGCGGATTTCATTGGTGAGACGAACCTGATCGCATCCCGCGTGGACACTGCCGACGGGATGAACGTCGTTTGCAGCCTTGCCGATGGAGAGGTCTTGACGGCGCTTGCCAACAGCCCGCTTGGGCCGGGCGCAACCGGTGTCGTTTCAATCCGGCCAGAAAGCCTGACCGTGACCAAAACCGCCCCCAAGGGGGAAAGCCTGCGCGGCACATTGGGCGATGCTGTTTATTTTGGCACGGACACTCAGTACACCGTCCTGCTTGCCCAGGAATTGACGCTCAAGGTGCGTATGCAGAACCAGTTCATCGCAAGCCAGGCTCTGGCCAAGGGGGACCCCGTCTTCGTCAGCATCGCTGACGGTGCCGCGCGGTTTCTGGTGGACTGATGGCCGCAGGAACCGGCAGCGGGCGCACGGTTTCGGCAACCTTCTCGCCGGTGCGGGGATGGCTGCTTCTGCCAAGCTGGCTGGTGATCGGGATTTTTCTGCTCGTTCCGGTTCTGTTGATGCTGGTCTACTCGTTTCTGACCAAGGAATTCCGCGGCGGCGTGATCTGGGAGTTTTCGCTTGCGGCCTATGACCAGTTTGTCTTTGACAGGGGCCTATTCGGGGATGACCCGCCCACAATCGAATGGGCCTATATCACGATCTTCGTCCGTTCGATCCTGCAGGCCCTTGGGGCGACAGTGCTGTGCCTGCTGATTGGCTTTCCCACCGCCTATTTCATCGCAACCCGCCCGGCCAATACCCGCGCCATCTGGCTGTTTCTGGTGACCATCCCCTATTGGGTCAACCTGCTGATCCGCACGGTGTCGATGAAGTTCCTGATCCGTGACAACGGGCCTTTGAACGAGGCGTTGCTGGCCATTGGGGTCATCGACGCGCCCTTGCAGTTGATCAACACCAATTTCGCCGTGCAGCTGGGGCTGTTCTATTCCTACCTGCCCTTCATGGTCCTGCCGATCTATGCCTCGGTCGAGCGGTACAACTTTGCCCTGTCCGAGGCCGCCTCTGACCTCTACGCCCCCAAGTGGACAATCCTGCGGAGCATCCTTTTGCCGGTAGTCATGCCGGGGATTATCGCAGGCTGCATCCTCGTCTTTGTCCCTTCGCTTGGCGCCTTTCTCGCGCCTGACCTTCTGGGCGGGGCCAAAACGTTCATGATCGGCTCCCTGATCGAGGAACAGTTCAAGGGCAACGCGGGGAACTGGCCGTTTGGGGCGGCGGCCTCAATGATCCTTCTGAGCATGGTTCTGGTGGTCTTGTTATTCTACGCGCGGGCCCAGTCGCGGGAGCAGACGTGATGGACCGACGCTTTGACATCAAACATTATCAGGGGTTCCTTGCGATCACCTGTCTGTGCCTGTTCATCCTGTATGCCCCCCTGATCATCGTGATGATCTACAGCTTTAACGACAGCGCCTCGATCACCAATTGGGGTGGGTTCTCTTTGCGCTGGTATGCGGACGTGTTTACCGGGCCAGAGTCTGAAAAGTTCAAGCTGGCAGCATGGAATTCGTTGTCGATCGCCGTCATGGCCGCGACGGTCGCAACCATCGTCGCCACAGCCGCAGCGATCGGGATGATCCGGGGCGGGCAGTTCCGGGGCAAGTCGGTTTCCTTTGCCCTCATTTCCCTCCCGATCATGGTGCCCGAGATCGTGACGGCTGTCTCCACGCTGATCTTCTTTTCGACCATCGGGTTCAAGCTGGGGACACTGTCAATACTCGTCGCGCATATCGTGTTCTGCATTCCCTTTGCCTACCTGCCGATTTCGGCCCGGTTGCAGGGGATCGAGGCCAGCTATGAAGAGGCCGCACAGGACCTTTACGCCGACCGATGGCGGACATTCCGCTATGTCCTGATGCCGATCATGTGGCCCGGAATTCTGTCGGGCTTTCTTCTGGCATTCATCATCTCGCTCGATGATTTCATCATCACCAATTTCATCAAAGGCGCAGGGATCGAAACCCTGCCGACCGCGATCTTTGGATCGGTGAAGCAGGGGATCAAGCCCAACATAATGGCCCTGTCCACTCTGCTGCTTCTGTTCTCGATCGCGCTTGTCACCTTGTCGTATTTCATCGGCAAGCGGGGGCAGGAACCGTACCCAACGGATTGACCCAAACCACGACCCAACAAGGAGAACATCATGAACATCAAGACACTTCTGGGCAGCACGGCTCTGGTTCTGGCGGCCAATGCCGCAGCGGCCGAAGGCAGCCTGTCGCTGTACCACTGGTTCGAATACATCCCCCAAGAGCTGATCGAAAAGTTCGAGGCCGAGTACGACGTCGACGTGACGATGGACACCTATGACAGCAACGAGGCGCTTCTTGCCTCGCTCAAGGCTGGAACGCTCGGGTCCTATGACCTGGCCGTACCGGGTGACTACATGGTCGAGATCATGGCGGGTGAGGGCCTTCTGGATGCCATCGCCGAGGGCGAATTGGCCAACAAGGGCAACATTCAGCCTGAATGGCTTAATGTGTCTTTCGACCCGGGCCGGATGTACTCGATCCCGTATCAGTGGGGGTCCACCAGCTTTTCGGTGAACCGTGATGTCTATGCGGGTGATATCAATTCAACCTCTATCCTGTTTGATCCACCGGCCGAACTGGCGGGCAAGATCAACATGCTCGACAGTCAGGGTGAAGTGATGGCGATGGCCTCCTTGCACCTGGGCATCCCGCAGTGTTCCACTGATCGTGAACAGCTGCAGGCGCTGGATGCCCTCCTGCAAGAGGCCAGCGCCAATTGGGCCTCCTTCGGATCGGATATCGCCAAGGACGTTCTGGTGTCCGGCGATGCGGCGGCTGGCATGATCTATAACGGCTTTTCCGCCAAGGCACGGGCCGAGGGGGCCAGTATCGAATACGCCTATCCCGATGAAGGATATGTTGTCTGGATGGACAACGTCGTGCTGTTGAAGGATGCGCCGAACCGGGCCAATGCCTTGCTGTTCATGGATTTCCTGCTCGAGCCTGAGAACATTGCCGCGGTGACCAACTATGCTCAATACGCTGCGGGTGTGACCGGGGTGGCAGAATTTCTTGACCCTGAACTGGCTGTGATGCCCGAAAACAATCCCCGTGAAGGGGCAGGTCCCGGCGCGTTCATTGCCGTCTGTGATCAGGCAACCCAAGAGGTCTACGACCAAATCTGGACGCGTCTGCGCAGCTGATGCGGATCGCTCTGTATCAAACGTCATCGCCCGCCGGAGATATTTCGGCGGGCCTTGAAACCCTCGATGCAGCACTCGGGGCCGCAGCTTCTGCTGGTGTCGGGATGCTTGTCCTGCCGGAACTTTTTCTGCCTGGCTACAATGCAGCAACCAAGGATCCCCCGCCCGACTGGGATAGGGTCTATCCCGGATTGCAGGCCATGTGCCGGACCCATGGGATGGCCATGACCATTGGCCTGCCGGAGTATGATGGGGCCGATATCTACAATTCGGCCTATGTCATTGGCGCTGACGGCGAAGACCTCGCCCGTTACCGCAAGGTCCAGCTTTTCGGACCTCGCGAAAACGCCATCTTCACCCCCGGCGATCAACTGGTTGTCTTTGACTATCAGGGCATCCGCTTTGGCCTGATGATCTGCTACGATGTGGAGTTTCCGGAGCATACCCGCGCCCTGACGCGTGCCGGGGCAAAGGTAATCCTGACACCAACGGCCAATATGATGCCCTTTGTTACCGTTGCCGACATTCAGGTGCCGGGCCGGGCGCTCGAGAATGGGGTGACGATCGTCTACGCCAACTATTGCGGGTCCGAAGGTGACCTGACCTATGTCGGCGACAGCCTGATTTGTGGACCGGACGGATATCCGCTGGGGCGGATGGGCAAAAAGGCTGGCCTGCTCAGTGTGGATCTGCCCGAGGGGCAGATGCCTAGCGGCCTCCCCCTGTCGACGCAGCTTCGGGACTATAGGCCGGCCAAGGAGCCTTGATTGCACTTGGTGGCAGGCACTGCCACCCCGGTGGGGTCGGTCTTAAGTTCGGGCGCTGGAAGGCTATCGCATCACCGCCGCCGTATCCGTGCTCTCAGGTCAGCAAATCCAAACCGCGCAATATCTCGCGCGGTGCCGGAGTGCGCCAGATGGTTTGGTAGCTTTCCGCGACTGTCTCGCGGGTGACGCCCAGGCCCGGCAAGGCCACCCACTCGGGACATCCTCGGCCCAGCAGGGTGGTAATCGTCGTCCGTGCGACGGCCTGGCCTTGCAAGAGCGGTTGTTGCGCCGAGATGCCGATTACGGGGCCTCCGGCGGCAAGGCTGATCGAGACCTCTTGGCCCAAGTCTACAGTCGTCACCGGTATTGCCATATCCCTCGTGGTCAAGGTCGAAAGGACTTCGACGCAAGGGGTGTCCCAGACCACGAACATGCCGGCAAGATCAGGATTGGCGTCCATCATGTTGGCTGTCGCTTCGCCTGCGGATGCCACGGCCTTGAACCGCGTCGTTGTGAGGCGGACGTCGGGCCGGTTGATCTCCATCCATCGTGAAAAGGCCAGTTCGCGCTCGTTCGTGGCAAAGAAATCGGCGTCAAACCCGATCAACCCTGCCTTCGCATTTTCGGGCAATTGGCGGGCCAGCAGTTCAGCCGCCATCTTGCCAAGGCCAAAGTTGTCCGCCGAAATCAGTGACACATAGTCTTTGCCAGGTAAGAGACCGGTCGGCGCATTGTCCACCAGAACCAACTTGATCCCCGCTGCGGAAACGCGCTTGTGCGCCTCTGCCACGACGGCGTTGTCGACGGGGAGCGAGATGATCGCGTCGAGCCGTTCGCCCCTAAGTCTGTCAAGGGCGGCGATTTGAAGGTCGGGAGAAAAATCGCAGTCGATGGTCTCCATCACGATTGCGCCGCAGTCGCCCAGAACGGCGACAATGCCCTGGATCAGGTGCTTGGCCCAATCGCTCTGGACCGTGTGCATGACAATGGCCACACGAAGGTTTCGCGCCCGCGCGGCGGCAATATCTTGTGGGAGCAGCGTCACCCGCTCTGGCGCGGCCGCAGGTTCGCCGTGGGGTCCGAGGCCAACAATCGTCATCCTATGTCCTTATAGCAGCAGGAGGCGGTGGGGCGACGGACTGAACCTTTGGCTCGCTCCGGTTCGCACTGGCAAGGCTTTCAACCATTTCGGGGTGATGGACCGGGCTGCCCGACATGATCCAGTCGCGCAGCACCGAGGGGGCAAAGAGGGCCTCCACCGCGATACTCGCCGCTCCGAGCAGGGCCGCAGACGCACCCATCTGACTGCGCACGATACGCAGGTCGCGCGTTACAAGCGGATGCGAAACGCCGTAAACCGTTTCCCGCACGGCCGCGAGCAGGATATCGTTTGTCTGAGCGACCGATCCGGCCAGAACGATCAGGCTGGGATTTAGCATGCTAGCCAGGGTCGCGATGACACCGCCAATTAGATGCCCGCTGCGCGAGATGATCGCGGTGCTGGCCGGGTCGCCCATCTGGGCGGCCTGACAGACCTCATGGGCAGTTATCGGCAGGTTTCGGGACAGGAGTTCGGCCAATGCGCTACTTTCACCGGTGGCGGCGGCCTCTCGGCCCTGCGCCTCGATCATGTCAGTGCCCGCCATCCGGTCGAGGCTGCCGGTCTGTCCGTCCGCGGTCACCGGAAGCTGGCCGATCAACCCGACCGCGCCAGAGGCCCCGTGATATGGTCTGCCGACGGCAACCAGACCCGCGCCAATCCTCTTGCCGGTCTTGACGAACAACATTGAGGTTTCGCCCTGTCCTGTGCCACCATGCAATTCCCCCATCGTCATGGCCTCGACGGACGAGCTAATCCAGACAGGCGTCTGAAACTCACGAAGTAGGGTCTCGACCAGTCCGCTGTTCCCCCAATCATGGAGGAAATCGGGCGTCGTCCGGATGAACCTCTCTGCGGGGTTTGCAATGACCGGTCCGGGTACGGAAATCGAAATTCCCCAAAGATCGGTCACCTTTGCCTGGCGCGAGACGATCCAGCGCACCAAAGCTGAGATCCTGTCAATACAGGCGCGAGGTTCTGCAAGGTCCCCCGGTTCGTGGTGTTCTGTCAAAAGCTGTCCCGAAAGGTCAGCAATGCCAACCCCAAGCGCCGACTGGTTGAGCGTGATCACGACGATCCTGGCACGTTCCTTGCAGAACTGGACGAGGCGGGGGGCCCGGCCGCCCGTGGCAACGCCGGTCCCAGCTTCGTCTATCAGGCCAAGCTCGCCCAGCGTGGCAAGCCGGTCTGCAACGATGGCACGGCCAAATGCGCTGGTTCGTTCAATCTCTTGCCGGGTGTCGGCCTGGCCCAGACGCACGAGGTTGAGGACTTCGCACAGGCTTGCCGCGACGAGATCGCCGCCCCTTGGGCGCCCTCTTGGACGTTCCTGATTCGCGTTGGTCTTTGGGTTTTGCACCGGCAGCTATCCGAAAGCTTTGCTTCTTCCCGACCCTAAGATGCGGGGATCAGCCTGACAAGTCTCAACTTTTGCAGAAAATCTGCAAAAGAATGGTTACTTGGGAATATTAAATGTTGACCTGCGCATTTTGCGCGCCTAGAAGCATAGAAATTGGGCGATTACCTGAGGGAGGGCGAACAATTGGGCGGTTGGAAATTTGCTTATCAAGCGAACTGCTGGGGCGATCTTGGCGGAGAGGCGCAGGGGGTCACATCGATCACCCAGCTTCGCTATCGGACGTTCGGTGACATGGATCGGGCGCTGACCGAGATTGCCGCAGCCGGATATACCGGCGTCGAATTATTCGACGGAAACCTGCTAGAGAAGGACGCCGGCGCGTTCCGGGGGCTTCTGGAAAAGACAGGGCTGTCCCTGGTGGCAACCTACTCCGGCGCGAACTTCATCTTTGACGACATCCTGCCCGAGGAACTGGCCCGCATCACGCAGGCCGCTGACCGGGCCGCCGAGCTTGGGGCACCCCATCTTGTCGTCGGGGGAGGGGCCAAGCGGTATGATGGCACCCGCCCGACAGACTTTGATCGGCTTGGCGCAGCACTGGACCGGGTGGTCGAGATTGCGTCGGATCGTGGTCTGACCGCGCACTACCACCCCCACTTGTCCACCATCGTGGAGGGGCCCGAGGAAGTGCGCCGCATCTTTGGCCTGACCTCGATCGACTTCTGCCCAGACACGGCCCATCTGGCCGCTGCAGGTGGTGACCCGGCCGAGATGATCCGCGAACACGCGTCACGGATTTCCTACGTCCACCTGAAGGGGCTGCAGCGCGACCCCTTTGCCTTCACACCCCTCGATCGGGGTGATGTGCCGACTGATGGCATTATCAGCGCATTGCGCGAGACCGCCTTTGAAGGGTGGATCTGCACCGAATTGGACGCGTGGGAGGACCCGGCAGAAGGGGCACGCGCCAGCATGGAATATCTTAATCAGGCCTGATGAGGGGCCGCAAATCCGGGTCCGCCCGGCACCTAGGGAGAAATCTAATGTTTGATCGTCGTACACTTTTGGGCAGCGTTGCAGCACTTGCTGTTCTCGTGGCAGGCCCCGCACTGGCTGGCCCCAAAGAGGCCCTCGCCGCTCTGCAGGAAACTGTCCTTTCGCTTGGCCCCAATGGGGAAACGCCGGCAGCGGCCTCTTCTGTCACCCTCAGTGATGCTGAGATGGCTCAGATCCGTGAGATGGGTGCTACGGCTGCCATCGTGATGCATTACGGTGGCAATGACTGGAGCCAGGCCCAGATCAATGGTCTGCAAACCCAGTTCTCAGCAATGGGCATCGAGGTTATTGCCGTCACCGATGCAGGCTTCCGCGCAGAAAAGCAGGTGGCTGATATTGAAACGATCATGGCCCAGTCGCCTGACATCATCGTGTCGATCCCGACTGATCCGGTCGCAACAGCCGCCGCGTTTCGCGCCGCCTCGGCCGCTGGCGTGCACCTTGTCTTCATGGACAACGTGCCTTCGGGCTTTGTTGCGGGCACCGACTATGTCGCCTCGGTCTCGGCCGACAACTATGGCAACGGCGTCGCCGCCGCCCATCTGATGGCCGAGGCACTGGGCGAAGAGGGGCAGATTGGCCTTGTCTATCACGCCGCAGACTTCTTTGTGACCCGGCAGCGCTACGATGCCTTCAAGTCGACGATCGAAACCGACTATCCCAATATTGAGATCGTGGCCGAACAGGGCATCGGCGGACCGGACTTCTCGGGCGATGCGGATCGGGCTGCCGGGGCAATGCTGACCTCGAACCCGGGCCTTGACGGTATCTGGGCTGTCTGGGACGTGCCTGCCGAGGGCGTGATTGCAGCGGCCCGTGCCGCAGGCCGCAACGATCTGGTGATCACCACGATCGATCTGGGCGAAAACGTCGCGATCAATATGGCCCAAGGTGGCTTTGTCTACGGGCTTGGAGCACAGCGCCCCTTTAATCAGGGCGTGACCGAGGCGATCCTTGCGGGATATGCGCTTCTTGACAAGGAAGCCCCGGCCTTTGTTGCGCTGCCCGCTCTGCCGGTGACGCGCGAGACCCTCCTTGAGGCGTGGCAGACGGTCTATTCCGCCCCTGCGACGGACAACGTCATCAACAGCATGAACTGATCCTCCCTGGGGCGGGCATGTCGCATCTGCGCCGTCCGCCCCGAACTGGTCCCCCCTATTCAACGGAGCCTTCCGATGACCAAGACACTCAACGTCGCCATGATCGGTGGCGGCTTCATGGGCAAGGCCCATGCCATGGCCTACGCCGCGATGCCGATGTTCTTCTGGCCCGCCCCGGCCATTCCGTACCGCAAGGTGGTTGTCGACCTGACCGATGGCGCCGCCAACGAGGCACGCGACCGTTTTGGTTTTGACGAAGCATCCAGCGACTGGCAGGCGACGGTAAACCGCCCCGATATCGACATCGTCGACATTTGTACCCCCAACAACACCCACGCCAAGATCGCGATCGAGGCGTTGAAGGCGGGCAAGCATGTCATCTGTGAAAAGCCCCTGGCCTCGACACTTGAAGAGGCCGAGGCGATGGCCGAAGCGGCCAAATCCTCTGGCAGCAAGACGATGGTTGCCTTCAATTACCGCCGGACGCCTGCAGTGGCCCTCGCCAAGACGTTCATTGACGACGGGCGCATCGGAGATGTGATCAACTTTCGCGGCACATACCTGCAGGACTGGTCAGCCGATCCCGATGGCCCCTTGTCCTGGCGGTTCCAGAAATCCGTTGCCGGGTCCGGTGCGGTGGGCGATATCGGTACCCATGTTGTCGACCTTGCCCACTACCTAGTCGGCCCGATCGAGACCGTTCAGGCCATCACCTCGACATACGTCAAGACCCGCCCCCTTCAACAGGGCGCCGTGGACAAGTTGGGCGCTTCGCAGAAGTCCTCGGGCGGTGAACGCGCCGAGGTCGATGTAGACGACGAGGTGATGTCCATGGTGCGGTTTGCAAATGGTGCTATCGGCAGCATCGAGGCCACCCGAAACGCCTGGGGTCGCAACAACTATATCACCCTTGAGATTCACGGCACGAAGGGGTCGATACACTTCAATTATGAGCGGCGCGATGAACTTCAGGTGATGTTCGCAGATGATCCGGCCGAGACACGCGGGTTCCGCACCATCTATACCGGTCCCGCACATCCCTATGGCGATGGCCTCTGGCCGATCCCTGCGCTGGGCATCGGATATGGCGAAACCAAGATCATCGAATGCCACGACTTTTGCCGCGCAATCGTCGACGGCACGCGTCCTTCGCCTGATTTCGCCGAAGCGCTGGTGACAGAACGCGTGGCCGAGGCGCTGATTCGCTCGGGTAAGAGTGGCGGATGGGAAACCGCGACATGACACAGGTCGCGGTGCGCATGACTGACATCTCCAAGCATTTTGGGGGTGTCCGCGCGCTCGAAAACGTCAGTCTCGAGGTCTACGCCGGAGAGGTCCATGCGCTCCTTGGTGGGAATGGCGCCGGCAAATCCACGATCCTCAAGGTGTTGAACGGGGTGCACGTGCCCACATCCGGAACGATCGAGGTGGCGGGCCAGAAACTTGACGTTCACTCGCCCGAAGCGTCCCGTGCCGCCGGGATCGCGATGAACTACCAGGAGATGAGCCTGGTCCCGACCCTCACCGTGGCCCAGAACGTGTTTCTGACCCGCGAGGCGAAAACCGGGCGCGGCTTTATCAACGATGCAGAGGCCGAGCGAAAAACGGCCGAGCTTTTTGCAACGCTCGGCGTGGAGGTGAACCCGAGGGCGCTAGTCGGTGACCTTGGCGCCGGGCAGAAACAATTGACCGAAATCGCCAAGGCAATCTCGCAGGACGCTCGGGTTCTGGTGCTGGACGAACCCTCGACAGCCCTTGCCGTATCGGATGTCGATCGACTGTTCGCCTTTCTCCGGTCGCTTAAGGAAAAGGGCACGGCGATCATCTATGTCAGCCACCGGATGGACGAGATCGCCCGCATTGCGGACCGGGCCACGATCCTGCGCGATGGTCGTCATGTGGTCACAGCGCCTTTGTCGGAATTGCCCATTGAAACGATGATCGAACATATCGTGGGCCGCCGTTCATTGGGCCTTGCGGATGTCGAACGGGGCGACACGACCCGAGGCGAGGCGCTGGTAGAGCTGCGCGGTGTTTCAGGACGGGACAAGCCGGTCGATGTATCGCTGACCCTGCATCGTGGCGAGGTCCTTGGTCTTGCCGGGCTTTTGGGCTCCGGCCGATCCTCTCTCGCGCGACTTATGGCGGGTATCGACCCTATGACCGCCGGGAGCATATTGATCCGGGGCGAACCTGTGCGCCTGAGCAAGCCCGGTGATGCGATCCGTGCGGGCATCGCACTGGTGCCAGAGGCGCGCGCTACCCAAGGCATTATTCCCGCCCATTCGGTCGCGTCGAACATGACCCTAAGCGTTTTGGACGGCCTATCGCAGCGGGGCTTCGTTGACGAAAGCCGGGTCCGCGACGTCACTGACACCCAGATAAAAAGGCTGTCGGTCAAGACTGCAAGCCGTGACCACGCCGTCAGTACGCTGTCCGGCGGCAACCAGCAGAAGGTTGTCATCGGAAAGTGGCTCGCCACCGAACCTGACGTTCTCATCCTGGATGAGCCGACAGCCGGTATCGATATCGGATCCAAGGCCGAGATCATCCGATTGGTCCGCGATCTTGCCGCCACCGGCAAAGCCATCCTGATGATCTCGTCAGAGCTGTCCGAACTGCTGACAGCCTGCGACCGGATCGTGGTGATGGCCGACGGTCGGACGCATCGGGACATGCTGCGCGGTGAGCTGGACGATCCGGCCGAGGCCGACAACGACATCGCCGACCGGCTGCAGATGGCCGAGCAACGCCTGCAAATCGCCATTCAGGACGCCCTGACGGCAGGAGAGGAAGCCAATCATGAGTACCGCTGAAACACACTCGCGACTGCGTACGTTTATCGGGGACTGGCGCCAGAACATCATCTACATCGGCTTTGCCGTGATCTTTCTGGTGTTCGCGCTGACCCTGAATGACAAGGGTTTTCTCAATCCCAACAACCTTTTGAACATCGTGCGACAGACAGCGATGATCGCTGTTATGGCGATTGCCATGACGTTCGTTCTGTCCGCCGGTGAGATTGACCTTTCGGTCGGGGCCGTGGCGGGCCTTGCGACCGTTACGGTGGCAATAGCGATCTCAGTGGCGGGTCCGGTTGGCGGTGTCATCGCGGGTCTTGCGACCGGGATTGCGGTGGGCTGCTTTAACGGTTGGCTGACAACGCGGATCGGCATTCCGTCATTCCTGACAACGCTGGCGATGATGGGCATCGCCAAGGGCGTCGCGATGTGGCTGTCCGATACAGCCGCTGTTCCCATCCTGAGCCCAGGATATTCCTGGCTGTTTGGTGGCGGCTCTATCGGGCCGATACCGGTTCTGTTGTTCTGGATGCTCATTCTGGGTGCACTGGGCCATGTCGTTCTGCGGCGCACCGGGTTTGGCCGGCGGGTGCTGGCGACGGGTGGCGGCGAACAAGCTGCACGTTTTTCAGGGATCGACACCGCGCAGATCAAGTTCCGCGTGCTTGTCTTGTCGTCGACTGCGGCTGCGATTGCCGGCATGCTCTATGCGGGGCGCTTGCAATCCGGGCGGTTCCAGCTGGGCGAGGGCGACGAATTGTCGGTCATTGCGGCAGCCGTTCTCGGCGGGACGAGCCTGTTTGGCGGCAAAGGCACAGTCATTGGCACCATCGTCGGGGCAATGATGATCGGGCTGATCAACAACGGTCTCATCTTGATGGGGCTTGAGTTCAGCCAGCAGCTTATCGCACGCGGCGGAATCATCATCCTGGCCGTCGCTCTGAGCCAGAAGAAGGCCTGAAGGGCAGAGAACCCAGGACTGGCCATTCCGTCCTGGGTTCGGTCCTTTCTTGCAGAAGCCCTTGCTGCCATTGGCCCGGCGTCAGGCCTTGCCCGACCATTGGCGTCCGGCATCAGGCGCCCAAAAGCGCCATGATCTCGGAAAGGCTGGGCATGGAGGGGGCTGTTCCTGCGCGGGTGACTGAGATGCCCGCGGTGGCGCAGCCAAAACGCACCGCGTCTTCTGGTCCAAGGCCTTGAGCAATCGCAACGGCAAGTCCACCGTTAAAGGCGTCGCCGGCGCCGGTAGTTTCCAGAACCGATCCTGCGCAGAGGGCGGGGATGTGGAAGGTTGTCGTCCTGTCCCGATACAGTGCGCCCTTTTCGCCAAGGGTGATGATGGCCGCACCGACACCGCGTTCCAGAAACCGGTCTGCGGCGGCCTCTGCATCGGCAGGTGTTGTGACCTTGACGCCTGTGATCCCTTCGGCCTCGGTCTCGTTAGGGGTCACTATATCACACAGCGACAGCATCGCATCGCTGACCGGGGCGGCCGGAGCCGGGTTCAGGATCGTCCGGGCGCCGCCTTGCCGCGCCAACTCAAGGCCCCGCAGGGCTGCGTCCATCGGTTGTTCCAGCTGGGTCACAAAGACCGCAGCGCTCGTGATGAGGGCCGATTGTGCCTCTACGTCGGCGGCCGAAATATTGCTGGCCGCACCGGGCGAGACGATGATTGCGTTGTCACCGCTGCCTGTCTCGACAAAGATATAGGCGGCCCCGGTGTAGCTGTCGGGGTCTTCGGTTACGACCGGGATCACGCCAGCCTCGCTCCAAGTGGCGCGGGCCATATCGGCAAACGCATCGCGGCCCAGGCGGGTGATAAAGTGGACCTTGCCACCGGCGCTACCACTGGCACGGGCAGCGGCTACCGCCTGGTTCGACCCTTTGCCGCCGGGGCCGAGGGCAAAGCTGTCACCCAAGATCGTCTCGCCCATGTGGGGCTGGCGGGCAGCGCGATAGGCGGTGTCGGCGACAAAGACCCCAAGGATCACAATGTCCTGGCGCATGGTTTAGGCCTCTGGCCCGATGACGCCCTTGCGCAGGATAAAGCAGCCGTAAAAACGACGCTCGCCCGTCTGGATGACGGCATAGGCATCCTTGGCTGCATCATAAAAAGCGAACCGCTCTATCGACATCATTGGGCGGGGCTGGCCCTCGGCAGCATCGATCTCGGTCTGGACCTCTGATTGAACGGGGGGCACCTCAGTCGGGTTTCCCACGATCTCCATCCGGCAGGCAAAGTCCTCCACAAAGGTGTCGAGCGGCATCACCGACAGCACAGCGTTGATCGCCTCGGCTGCTGTCAGGTTCTCCATCCGCAGAAGATCAGCGTGCATGGTCTGCTGGGCGATAGAATCAGAGGGAAAGTTGGTATCGGCAATCACTATTGTATCGCCGTGGCCCATGGCCCGCAAAACGTAAAGCACATCGGCATTCAGCCGGTGGTCGATCCCCTTGAGCATCCGTGCTCCTCCCTTGTTCGATTGGCTTGCGCCTTAGTTGATGCGCTTGCCGGTTTCCGCATCGAAAAGATGCAGATGTTCTGGTGCGGCTGACAGGGTCAGTTCCTCCCCCACCTTAAAGCTTTGGCGTTCGCGCAGAAGCATGGTCACATCCTGTCCGCCAGCGCGCAAGACGATGTGGGTCTCAGAGCCTGTCGGCTCGATCACTGCGACCGTTGCGGCCACTCCGCCGTCGGTCAGGACCAGGTGTTCGGGCCGGATTCCGATGCGCAGGCGGCGGCCCGCCTCAAGTCCAGCAACCTGGGGCAGGGCAATGGTCGCCCCTTGAAGGGTTGCCGTCGCACCGCTGGCATCGACTGTTGCATCCAGCAGGTTCATTGCAGGCGAGCCGATAAAGCCGGCCACAAAGGCGTTCTCAGGGCGGTCATAGACATCAAGTGGGGCACCGACCTGCTCAATATGGCCGGCCTGCATGACAACGATCTTGTCTGCCATTGTCATCGCTTCGATCTGGTCGTGGGTGACATAGACTGTTGTGGTGGACAGACGCTGGTGCAGTTCGCGGATTTCGGTCCGCATCTGGACCCGAAGCTTGGCATCAAGGTTCGACAGCGGTTCGTCAAACAAGAACACTTGGGGGTCGCGCACAATCGCTCGCCCCATGGCTACCCGCTGACGCTGTCCACCCGACAGGGCGCGGGGATAGCGGTCAAGGTAGGGGGTCAGGCCCAGCACTTCAGCAGCGCGATCCACCCGCATTTTGATCTCGGCCTTGTCCATCTTCTTCATCCGCAGCGCGAAGGCCATGTTGGCCCCGACGGTCTTGTGCGGGTAAAGCGCGTAGTTCTGGAACACCATTGCGATGTCCCGCTCAGCCGGTGGCAGGTTGTTCACAAGCCGTTCGCCAATGTGAATGGTCCCGGAGGTTACCCCTTCAAGCCCTGCGATCATCCGCAGCAATGTCGACTTTCCGCAACCGGACGGACCGACCAGCACCACGAATTCGCCATCGTGGATGTCAACGTCAAGGCCATGAATAACCTCCATGGCACCATAATTCTTGCGCAAAGCGCGAACATTCACCTCGGCCATATATGCGAGTCTCCCTCCCTGCTCACCTCAGGACTAAACCAGCGCACCGCACCTGTCCAACATTCAGGTATACTAAAATGTTAGAAACTTGACAGGCGAGGGGGAAGGCTGTGATGGTTGCCGTGTCAAAAGCGTCTTGCCACTTGGCGGCGACAGCCGCCAAGGAGCCCGGTGGAGGAGATCGGACCGGACGCCAAACCTGACATCAAGGCATTAGCCAACGAATTTGATAGGGAGAGAAAGACGTGAAAGTTGGGCTTTATAACGCCGTTACTGGCGCAATGATGAACCGCCGCCGAATGTTGCAAGGGGCCGCCAGCGTTGGCGCCCTTGGCGCGATGGGCGGATTGACCGCAAACTCTGCACAAGCGGGCGGACACAGCAACGTCCGTGCTGAAATCCTCAAGATCCCCGGCGTGGGTATGGGGTCGCCCACCGATGCCGACTGGCAGAAAGTCGGCGAGATGTGCCTTGGGCCGACCATGGAAAACGTGGCCGAGGGCGAGTTTGAGGGCGTTGAGCTGACCTTCATGGGTCTAAACAACCAGAACCTCCACAACTTCCTGTTCCGCGGCTTTCTCAAGCCTTGGGAGGCCTATACCGGCGCCAAGATCAACTGGATCGATCTTGCGCAGGCCGACTACAACGCCCGCCTGCAGCAAAGCATCGCCACCGGCACTGTCGATTTCGATATCATCGAGATGGGCGCACCCTTTGAGGGGGATACCGCCGGTCGTGGCCTGCTGGACGAGATGCCCGACTGGGTCAAGACGCAGATCGACGCCGATGACCTTGTGGGCTACCTGCAAGAGCCCGTCGGCACATGGGATGGTAAGGCCTACCGTGTGACCATCGACGGAGATTGCCACACATTCTCCTATCGGACTGACTACTTTGGCGACGGCGCCATTGGTGGCGCCGAAGTGCCTTCCACCTGGCAAGAGGTCAACGCCGTCTCTAAGGCGCTGATCGGTCAGGAAGATCCGCTGACCGGATTGCCTGCGCATGGCTATCTTGACCCGCTCAAGGGTTGGGGCGGATTTGGCATGTACTTCATCTCCAACCGTGCCGCGGCCTATGTCAAACACCCCGACAGCCCCGCCTGGCTGTTCGAGCCCGAAACCATGAAGCCGATGGTCAACAACCCTGGCTGGGTGCAGGCCATCCAGGACGTGATGGATCTGATCGAGGCCGGCGCCTATCCCGCCGACCAGATCAATGCCGACCCCGGAACGACGGCTTTCTCGCAGTTCCTGGCCGGTACCGGCTCCATGCTGATGTGGTGGGGCGATGTGGGCTCCAGCGCACGGACTTCGGACGGTTCTGTCGTGGGCGATGTCGTTGGCTTTGGCATTAACCCGGCGTCCGAGCGTGTGTACAACTCTGTGACAGCGTCTTGGGAAGAGACCAGGAACGAAGCGCCGCAGATGGCCTACATCGGTTGGGGCATCTATGTGACCGCCCGCGTCTCGGGGGATGAGAAAAAGCGCAAGGCAGCCTGGTCCGCCGCAGCCCACCTGGGCGGCAAGGACCTGTCGCTTTGGACGTCCGCCTATCCGTCAGGCTTCCAGCCTTACCGCAACTCTCACTTCCAGTACGATGAGTGGGAAGAGGCCGGATACGACCGTGCGTTCGTCGAGGACTATCTTGGGTCCAACGCAGACAGCTACAACCACCCCAACGCCGCGATCGAGCCGCGGATCCCGGGCATCTTCCAGTACTACTCGGTCGCCGAGGACGAATTGTCCAAGGGCTTTGCCGGGCAGTACGGCTCGGCCCAGGAGACGGCGGACGCCATCGCCGCCGCCTGGGAGGCCATTACCGACCAGATTGGTCGGGACAGCCAGATCGCCCTTTACAAGGCATCGCTGGGCATGTGACCTCGGCCCTGTAAGGTGGATCATGACCCACCTTACCTGATCTTTCCATCCGCCCGCCCCGGTTTCTTGCCGGGGCGGGCGTTACACACAACGACACGGCCTATCTCAAGGAATTCGGCATGAGTGGACAGGGCGACCTCCTGCACGTTGTCACCGCCGACAACATCACCCCCGCCCGGCTGCGGTTGAGCAAAGCCGTCGTCTGGGGCGCGGCCGCTATCCTCGCGCTGGTCGCGCTGGTGCAGGCCCTGAATGCCAACGGCCAGATCGACCTTGGTTTCACCAACTGGCGACCGACGCTTTATGCCTTTATTTTGTGGTCTGTTGCGCTCTGCTGGGCGCAGGTTCTTGGCAAGGGTGAATATGGCAAGCGCAGCCTCTTTGTCCTGCCGGCGGCCCTGTTCGTGGTGTCGATGGTCGTCTTTCCCCTGATCTTTGGACTGGGCATCGCCTTTTCCGACTGGAATCTGGCCTCACCCACGGGGCGCAAATTCAACGGGCTGGACAATATCCGGCAGATGTGGGGCGACCCGTTCTTCTGGAATGCCCTCAAGAACATGGTCTGGTACGTCCTTGCCATCTTGCCCGAATACGCCATCGCCTTTGGTCTGGCCCTGCTGCTCAACGCCCAGATCCGGGCACGCAAATTCTTCCGGGTGGCTTTCCTGATGCCCCTGATGCTGTCGCCTGTCGCCGTATCGTGGATGATCGGCAAGTCGATGCTTGAGGTGCGTTTTGGACCTATAAGCCGGCTGGCCCGCGAGCTTGGGGTCGACAACCCCGCCTTCTTCAGCTCGCCCGAGATTGCCCGTTTCATGATCATGGCGATGGATGCCTGGACCTATATTCCTTTCATGATGATCATGATCCTGGCTGGCCTCCAGGCTATCCCCAAGGAACTTACCGAGGCGGCCAAGGTTGACGGTGCCGGGTCCTGGCGCGGCTTCTGGGAGGTTACCTTTCCACTGATGCTGCCTGTCTCAATCACCGCCATCCTGATCCGCATCATCTTCAAACTAAAGCTGGCCGATATCATCATCAACGTCACCTCGGGCGGGCCGGGCGGTGCGACGGACAGCGTGACCAGCTTTATCTTCCGCGAATACCGGGACCGATCGAACGTCGGCTACGGAACCCTGCTGGCCATGGTGTACCTGGTTATCATCGTCATCGCGATGACGATCCTGATGAAACTCGCTGACCGTTGGATGAGGCCCAAATTCTGATGTCTGACCAGATTTTCCACGACAGTGCGACGGATCGGGGCCACCGGGCCAAATGGTGGACGTCCCGGATCCTGATCTATGGCATCCTGCTCTTGTGGTGCTTTATCTGCCTGTTCCCGATTTACTGGACCATCACCACCTCGTTTAAGATGGCCCCCGACGTGATGAAGGGGAACATGGTGCCATGGGTAGATTTCACGCCCAAATGGCTGGGCTGGCGATCGCTGGGCCTGTCGCCCGATACAATCGGCAACGAGTCGACGGTGCGGGATGAGTTCCTTAAACGCTTCTATAATTCTGCCGTGATCTCGGTATCTGCCTCGACCCTGGCTGTGGTGTTGGGCAGCCTGGCCGCTTATGGCCTGTCGCGGTTCAGCTACAGATTCGGGTTCATGAAGAACGACGATATATCGTTCTTCTTTCTCAGCCAGCTGATCCTGCCGCCTGTCGTCCTCGCCCTGCCGTTTCTGGTGCTGTACAAGTCACTGGCGCTGCTGGACACGCGGATCGGGTTGATCCTTCTTTATACTCTTACCGTTCTGCCCATTGTCATCTGGATCATGCGCGACCAGTTCGGGTCGATCCCGACCGAGCTGGAAGAGGCGGCCTTGGTCGATGGCCTGTCCATCTGGGGGGCGTTCCTGACCATCATCATGCCGATTGCCCTGCCCGGCATGGTTGCGGCCTTTATCCTGAGCCTGGTGCTCACCTGGAACGAATATTTCTTCGCGGCGCTTCTGACCTCAACCAATGCCGTCACCTTGCCGGTGATGGTGGCGAGCCAGACGGGCAGCCAGGGGATTTCCTGGTGGTCGATGGCGGCCCTGTCCTTTGCGGCGATCTTGCCCCTGATCGTGATCGGCATCCTGCTTGAGCGGTTCATCATCAAGGGCATGGCGGCAGGCGCTATAAAGTAAGGTGGGTCATGACCCACCTTACCGGAGACCACGATGCTCAAGGGAATTGATCAAAGACTATCCGCCGAAGTGGTCCACGCGCTTATGCTCATGGGGCATGGAGACAGACTTGTGGTCTGCGACGTGAACCATCCCGCCGCCACCATCGCTGCCCAAACGACCTATGGCAGCCTGATCGACATGGCTGGTTGCGACATTCCAGCAGCCACCTCGGCCATCCTGTCTCTGGTGCCGCTCGATACCTTCATCCCTGCGCCGGTGGCCCGGATGCAGGTCGTGGGCGACCCCGACGGGATCGTCCCGATCTTTGAGCGTATGCAGACCGTGATCGACAAGGCCGAAGGCCGCCCTGTCGAGATGCGCAGCCTGGAACGATTTGCCTTCTACGCTGAGGCCAAAGAGGCCTTTTGCATCATCCGCACCTCGGACAGTGGCCCCTATGGCTGCTTTATCCTGACAAAGGGGGTCATCGACCTGCCGCCCCTCTAGGCAGGCCTAAACCAGCAGGCCGCGCAGCCGCTCAAGGATAAGGGCCACCCCGCGCTCACCCTCTAATGCCGTAGCCTGTTCTGCCCCTTGCACATACCAGGGCACATCACCTGCCAGCCTGTCCATCTCGACCGCCTCGGGGGCGAGGGCCAGCATCAGAGCCGTCTCACCGATCCCGGCATGGTCAAAGTGAAACTGCTCCATGATCGCGGCATCCATCAAGGGATGAACCCGGATCCAGTTGAACGGGTTTTCCCCCTCTGCATGGGCCGCGTAGTAGTCCGCCATCCCCTCTGCCCCCCACCAGCCTTCGCCCCGCGTCCGTTCCAGCATCCGGAACACGGCCTGTCGCCCGGCCAGCCGAAAGGCCAGATCCGTGGGCATTCCCTGACCGAAGTTCTCGGTCTGGTGGTGGATGACGACATGGATGTTGCGAAAGCCGATCCGCAAAAGGCCCAGAAACATCTCTTCGGCAAAGGGGGCGAGGACACGGGCATCCACCTGTACAGATCCCGTCCCCTCGGGGGGCGCTACAGCATAGCTGGCGGCGCCATAGGGGAAGGGCGGCAGGATCACCAGATCCCGCTCAGCCTCCAGCCGGTCAAGGACCCGGGTCACGGCAAGGCTGTCCATGCCAACCCCCAGATGCTCTCCATGGTATTCGAGAACGCCGAGCGCCAGGACGACCGGAGTGCCGGCCGCGATGGCCTGCCTGATCTGATGCGGGCGCATGAGTTCGTATCGCATGGCTATTCCAGATTTGTATGCCGGGCGCGCATTGCCTCGGGCGTTTGGGCCAGCTGGTCGCGCAGCCGCAGGACCATGACCTCGAACAGGAAAAACAGCGCCGCCTCAAAGACCGACCCCATCGGCAAAACGCCAGCCCCCCCGCCCTGATCCCGCGCCATGGTCTGGGCCGGGATGACGAGGGTCTGATTGGCAAGCGCGGCGGCCTTTGCCTGCGGCTCTGCGGTGAACAAAAGGACATCGGCCCCGTCGCGCTGGGCCACCCCCATCAGGGCGGCGACGGTGGCAAGCTCACCCGGACCCGCCGAAACCACCAGAAGGTCGCCCGGACCGACCGGCGGCGTTGCCATGTCCCCCTGCATGGCAACGCGGAGCCCTAGGTGGTGCAGCCGCATCGCCAGCGCCCGCATCATCAACCCTTCGCGCCCGCAGCCGTAAAGGACCACGACCCCAGCTCCAGCGATCCGGTCGCAGGCAGCAACGATGCTGTCGGGGTCAATGCCCTCCAATGCCGCCCCCGTCTCGGCCAGAGCTGCGTGGAACAGGTCGGTCATACCTCTGCCCCCAGGGCGTGGGCGATGTCGCGGGTGGCGGGGTAAAGCGCCTTGAACAGCGGATACTGGCGGGCGTAGGCGGCATGGGCCACCGGTTTCACCTCGCGGGCGGGCGGGTTCCAGGCGGTGATGTCGGCCCGTTTCGCCAGACCGACCGCGGCAGCGGCCAGAAAGGCATCGCCCAGCGAGGCGCCAACGCTGCTTTGGCTGACCACCTGCGGCACCCCGCCGATGTCGGAGGTGGCCTGCAACCAGACCTCGTTCTTTGTACCGCCACCCACCGCCAGAACCTTGACCGGGGCCTGTCCGGCATCGCGGAAAGTGTCGATGACATGGGCCGTGCCATAGGCAATCCCTTCCAGCATGGCCCGGTAGATATCCCCCCGGCCATGGGTCAGGTCGAGGCCAAGGATCGCCCCCTTGGCCCGCGTGTCATGGATCGGCGTCCGTTCACCCGAAAAATAGGGCAGCACCAGAAGCCCCCGGGCCCCGGGAGGAGAGGCCGCAGCCTCGGACGCCAGCGCCCCCATGACCTCTTCCGGGGCAAGATCCTTTGCAAAGTTCTCGCTGAACCAACGGGTCAGCGTGCCGCTGGTGGCCAACCCCGCCATCGAGGCATGTTCGCCGGGGAATAGCCAGGGGGCGTACCAAAGGGCGGGGTCCGTGACCCGGGCAGAGGTCGCCTGAATGACGAAGATGGTCGACCCATACATCATCATCATGTCGCCCGGATCGCGCAGGCCGACGCTGATCGCCTCGGCTGCCGCGTCGATGGTGCCGCAGGTCACCGGGGTGCCGGGGGCAAGCCCGGTTTCGGCTGCGGCCTCGGGTGTCACATGGCCCGCGATCTCGGTCGACCACATCAGGGTGGGCAGTTTGTCCAGACTGATGATGTCGGGGGCAAGGTCCGCCGTCCAGTTCTGGGTCGTGACATCGTACAGGGGCGAAAAGTTTGCTGCCGTATAGTGGTCGATGGCATAGGTTCCGGTCAGCCGGAAGGTCAGAAAGGTGGTCGAGGTGACGACCTTGGCCGTCTTGGCGAACAGCTCTGGCCGCTGGTTGCGCAGCCACAGGATCTTGGGGCCCACCGATTGCGAGGTGAGCGCGTTGCCGCAACGCTCAAGCACCACGTCCTCGCCGATCCGGGCGTTCAGCGACGCGATCTCGGCCTCGGCCCGCGTATCGACGCCGTAGAGGACGCCGTTCATCAGCGGCGTGCCGTCAGCATCCACCGGCAGCATGCAGGGCCCGATCGCGCTGGTGGCCACGCAGGCGATCGAGGCCGGGTCAACGCCAGAAGTGGCCAGCAATTCACGGGTCACATAGACAAAGTCGCCCCACCAGTCTTCTTCTGCCCGATGCTCGGCCCAGCCGGGTTGGGGGACGATCATCCGGTGCGGGCGGGCGGCCATGGCGACGATGTGGCCGGTCTCATCCGCCAGAACACCCTTGGTTTCATAGGTCCCGATGTCTACGCCAAGCGTGTGCTTCATGGCGTCACCTCATCACGGTTCAATGGAAAGTCGGGGCCGATCCGGGCCACCGCCTCGTCCAGCAGGCGGATCAGCCCGACCAGATCCTCAAGATCGCAGACCTCGAGCGCTGAGTGCGAGGCCCGCATGGGAAAGCCCACGTCGATTGAGGCGACACCTTCGCCCACCAGTTGCACATAGGACAGGTCGGTCAGCACCCCGACCTGCGCGGACCGCTGAAGTGGCAGGTTCAGGGTGGCGGCGCTGTCCTCCATCAGGCGGACCATCGCGGGATGCGGCAGAACGCCGTTCAGTGTGCCCCTCCCGTGAAACGAATAAAGGCTGATGCCCGGCCCGCCGCCAAGCGTCATCTCGCCCCGGTCGGCCATGTCGGGGGTATCGGTCGCCAGCATCAGGTCAATCTGGATGGCGATATCAGGGCGCAGCATCTGGGCCGCCACCTGTGCGCCGCGCAGGTTGAATTCTTCCTGGACGGTCCAGACCAGATGCACCGTCGGCCCGCTTTCGCGGTCGGTCAGGGACCGGGCCAGCTCCAGTTGTGCCGCACAACCGGCCCTGTCGTCCACGCTTGTCCCCGCAATCCGGTCACCGGCCAGCGGCATGACTTGCGGCAGATAGACGACCGGGGTGCCGATGCGGATGCCCGCCGCCTCGACCGCCTGCTTGGAGCCGTGGCCGGTGTCGATGACGATCTCCGGGGTCTTGAGCACGCGGTATTTCTCTTCCGGCGTCGTGGCGTGATGGGCCTTGTTCAGGATCACGCCGGGCACGTCGCGCCCCTCGCCCACGCAGCACAGGACGGCCTGGGCCGCCATCGCCCGCTCGGCCACGCCGCCCAGCCGTTCCACCCGGATCAGACCGTCCGCCTCGACCTTGCGGACGATAAAGCCCAACTGGTCCATGTGGGTGAACACCATCACGGATGGGCTGGCCGGATCCCCTGCGACGGTGGCAATCAGGTTGCCCAGCCGGTCGGTACGATGGGCCAGACCGATCCGGTCAAGCTCGGCCGCGATGGCGCGGCGCACCCGGTCTTCGTGACCCGACAGTCCGGGCAGTCCCATCAGGCGTGTCAGGTCGTGGCGCAGGCGGTCTTTCATCATTGGCCCCCCCGTGCGGCCCGGGCTTTGGCCATGAAATCGGTGGCGCGGTCTGGGTCTACGGCGTTCCATGTGTGCCCGTCCACCTTAAGGGCCGATCCGACGACGCAGCCGTCGGCAATGCGCAGGATATCCCCGATGGTGGCATGCTTGACCCCGGTATTGGCCATGACGGGCACGTCGGTGACAGCGCGTTTGACGGCCTCCAGGTCCTCCATCCTCGCCGCCTCGCCGGTGATCTGGCCCGAGACAAGCACCGCGTCGGGGATAGAGGAAAAGACCGCCGAACGGGCGCGGTCGGCCAGTGGCCTCTGATCCAGCGAATGGGCAAACTCGGCGCTGACGTTGTAAAGCATCGCCACGTCCTTGGCTCCAAGGCTGTTGCGATAGCGCATGGCCTTGCCCGCGTCAGGCGTCCATGGCCCCATGTCCGAGGCATAGGCGCCGGTAAAAATCTCGCGCACGAACCGCGCCCCGGTCGCGGCGGCAAGCGCCACGGTGGACATCGGATCCCACAGCACGTTGACCCCAAAGGGCACCGTAATCTCGGACCGCAGCGCCCCGATGATCCAGGCCATGGTGGCGGTGGAGGCGGTATCGACCTCAAACTCGTAGGGCCTGTCGTTTTCATTGCCGAACATCACCGCGTCAAAACCGGCGGCCTGCAACGCCACAAGGTCGCGCCGCGCCCCGTCAAGCAGGGCCTCTGGACCGCCCTGACCATCATAAAGCGGTGAACCGGGCAACGCCCCGATATGGACCATGCCGATAACCGGTTTGGCCACGCCAAACACCTGCGCGAATTTGCTCATGTCGTCCTCCCTGACTTGCGCCGCAGCCTAGCGTGGAACGGATTGGCACAAAAGGATTTCGTGCTAGCATGGCAGCACATCAGGGAGGATGGCATGGCACTGGCAAAACGGCACTGGGACCGGCATGGAACAGGCGGATTAAGCTTTACCGAACTTGGCTTTGGCTCGGCCCCTTTGGGGAACCTGTACCGGGCCATCACGGACGCAGAGGCCGAGGCCATCCTTGAGACGGCGTGGGACAACGGGGTCCGCTACTATGACACCGCCCCCCTGTACGGGCTTGGCCTGTCCGAGACCCGGCTGAACCGTTTTCTGCGTGGCAAGCCGCGCGACGAATATGTGCTGTCCACCAAAGTGGGCCGCCTGCTGAAGGCGACGACCCCGGACAAGCGCGACGGTTTCGGCAAATGGTTCGAGGTGCCGTCGCGCAATGAGGTCTATGATTTCAGTTACGACGCGGTCGCCCGGTCGCTGGAATTCTCGCTCGAGCGGTTGGGGGTGGACCGCGTCGATATCCTTTATGTGCACGACATAGATGTGCGCAATCAGGGCGGGCAGGCGAAACTGGACGCGAGCCTTGCCGCCTTTATGGATGGCGGGCACGGGGCGCTGGTCGATTTGCGCGATCAGGGTGTCATTTCCGCGTTTGGGGCCGGTGTGAATGAATGGGAGCCCTGCCAGTGGCTGGCCGAGCGGGGCGATCTGGACCTGTTCCTATTGGCCGGGCGCTATACGCTGCTGGAGCAGGAGGCGCTGACCTCCATGCTTCCGCTTTGCCAGTCCAAGGGGATCGGGATTGTCGTGGGAGGCCCCTATAATTCGGGCATTCTGGCGACGGGGCCGGTCGAGGGCTGCTATTATGACTATGAGCCGGCACCGCAGGCCATCAAGGACCGGGTGGGCCGGATCGAGGCGATTTGCCAGCGCCATGGCGTCCGGCTGGTCGATGCGGCGTTTCGCTTTTGCTTGATGCATCCATCGGTGGTGTCCGTCATTCCCGGTGGTCAGTCCGTCGCGGATATGACCGGAAACATAAAGGCGGCGGGCGCCGAAATCCCGTCGGCACTCTGGGCCGAGTTGAAGGCCGAAGGGCTGATCCGCCCCGATGCCCCAACAGGTTAGCGCCCGGCCAAAAAGGCCGTTACGTCGGCTGGAGTGACCTTGGACCGCTCCACCACCGGGGTGGAAACGTGCAGGGCTGCGGCTGCTTGGGCAAATCGGCAGGCCTCTTGCAGGTCTGCGCCATCGCAGAGCCTTGCCGCCAGTGCCCCAACGAACGCATCCCCCGCGCCATGCGTCGACACAGCCTCAACGGCAAAAGCTTGGGCCGAGAACGCCCCGTCCTGCCCATCGCTGACAAGGCCTGCCCCGCCCAGTGTGATGATCACCTGACGGGGACCAAGCGCTAGCAACGCCTTCAACCCCAGCGTCACATCAAGCGCGTCATCCGGCTGTCCGGTCAGGGCGGCAGCCTCAACTCTGTTGACCACCAACAGATCCATGCGGGCAAGCAGATCATCCGGGATCGGCCCTGCCGGGGCGGCGTTCAGGACCAGCCGGGTCGCAGGCAAGAGCCGGGCAGCGATCTGCTGGTTCACCCCAATCCCGATCTCATTCTGCAGCAGCATGACCGACAGGTTATCCGGCAACGTCACATCCTCTGCCCGGATCTCCCGGTTGACGCCAGACACGACGACGGCGCCGTAGTCGCCACCAGCCTCAACGATGGCCACGCTCATGCCCGACGGGCCGGGGCCGGCCAGAACCTGCGACCGGTCCACCCCAGCCGCATCAAGGGCGGCCAACAAAGTCGCGGCAAAGCTGTCCTCCCCCACCCGGCCGGCCATCATCGTCCTTGCCCCAAGACGGGCGGCGGCGGCGGCCTGATTGCCGCCTTTGCCGCCAAAGGCATAGGCGACGCCCTGACCCATGAGGGTTTCATCAATGGCAGGCAATCTTGGGGCGTCGACAACCACGTCCAGATGCAATGCGCCAACCACCATTACGGAACCGGTCATGGATCAGACCGCCCCGTAAAGGGCGGCAGCAACAATGCGCTGGCTGATGGCCGCATCCTGTCGGGCAATGGCCGCGGCCAGTGCCGTGTCGCCCACCAGCCCTTCGGCGATGGTCCGCAGGCGGGTGACAAGGGCAAGGTTGGTCCGCGCCTCTTCAATCGGGTTCAGGCCGCCGTGGTCGGGAAAGGTGTCAAAGTAGATGACGCCATCATACCCGATCCGTTCCAGTTCAACGAACAACTCGACCGTCTGGACGGGGTGGACGGTGCCCACCATCAGGCCGTCGTCCCGCTTGCCGTAGCCGTCATTCAGGTGAACGCCCATCAGGCGCGAATGCCGGGCGATCAGGTGGGCGGCATGGGCGGGCATTTCGTCGGCGTAAAGGACATGGGCAAAGTCGAGGGTAACGCCAAGGTTGGGGCGATCAGCCTCCTTGATCGCCAGCAGGGTCGTCGCCGCATCGGGCATCAGGGCATAGGCCCGGGGTTCGTTAGGTTTGTATTCAATCGCCACCTCGACCTCGGGCGCGTGGTCTGCAACCACCTGCAAGGCCGCGATGGTGTCGTCCCACATCCGCCCGTAGTCGCCCTGAAAGGCATAGTCAAAACCATCCTGCCCCATCCATAGGGTCATCTGCTGGCCACCCATGGCGACAAGCGCGTCGATGCCCGCCTTCGTCTCGTCGATTGCGGCTGTGCGGACGGCGGGGTCCGGGTTGGTAAACGCACCCAGCCGGTAGCCCGGATTTGTATAGTAGCGCATGGCCAGCCCGTTCAGCGCCATGCCTTGGGCGGCCAGAAGTCCGGACAGATCCGCAGTGCTGTAGCCGACGAAATGATCGGGGAAGTTCAAGTCAGCCGCATCAAGCCCGCCCACCTGTCCAGCCGCTGCGATCATATCCGCAACATCGGGTTTGGCAGGCATATTGGGCGCCAGCTTAAAGGCATTGAGCCGGGCCGCGTAGCGCGGGCGATTGGGACGGTCGGACAAGATTACCTCCTAGGTGGTCGCACGCGACCCATTCTTGAGCGGGGCCAGATTGGCTTGGCCAAGACCTCCTCAGGGGAGGGCAGAAAACAGCATCCGGACCATCAGTTCCCCGATCCGGCCCGCCGCCGCGTCCTTCTGCACACCTAGGCCGGACCCCGCATATTCCTGCCGGCCCTTGGTCGGGCAGGCAGGTCCGATAGGACAACAGAAGGCCGGGAAGGCCAAGTCCAATTTATCCAAGTTCAAATTGTTCTGGCTACGTACCAACCAATGGGGCGGGGCTTCTCTACGGCCCAATCTGATGGCAATACGTCGCGCTTGCCGGTGTCCGAAGTATCCACCTTGAGGTTCAAGGTCAGCGCGCCGCCGGCCATGCCAATCGCGGCGGCGGCCTCTGGGACCGGCGTCAGCAGGTTGAGGCTTCCATTCGCCTGCCAGCTTCGTCAGTGCTATTTGCCTCAAAAATGGCGGTCGGTCGCTTAGGGAAAATCCGGCAAGATCCGGCGTACAACTTTGGCTATGGGCGGGTAAGTTTTGGCTTATGGGGATCAGTGTCAACTTGAGGTCAATAGAAGACATCTCAGGTTCGGTCGTCGCTCCGGTTCGTGGTCAGCCTGACACTGTCAGGACAACAAATGGAGTTTCCCCCAATGAAGAAATTCATGATTGCCGCCCTTCTCAATGCAGCTGCGGCCCCGGTGTTTGCTGAACCTTCCTGTAACCCTGGAGTGCCCCCACTGCAGTGGTCCACCAACTGGGATAGTATTATCCTATTTCAGGAGGACCAGAGGTGGCTGGAAAAAGAGATAAACCGGAAGAGATTGTGCTGAAGCTGCGGCAGGTTGAAGTGTTGCAAGGGCAAGGCAGTTCGATCGCCGATGCCGTGCGTCAGTTCGGCGGGACGCAGCCGACCTAGTATCGATGGCGCAAAGAGTATGGTGGCATGGGCCGGGATCAGGACAAACGTTTGAAGCAGTTGGAGACCGAGAATACTCGGCTCAGGCGTGCAGTTTCAGATCTGACGCTGGATAAGATGATCCTGGCCGGGGCTGCCTGGGGAAACTCTTGAACCCTTCCCGTCGCCGTCAGTGCATTGATCATGTGCGGCAGGCCCTTGGCGTGTCTGAGCGCCGGGCTTGCCGGACCCTCGGGTAGCATCGTTCCACGCAGCGCAAGGTTCCCTGTGGCCTGCCGGACGAAGAGCAACTGACCGATGACATCATTGAGCTGGCGCGAGAGTTCCGGCGCTATGGATATCGCATGATTGCCGGGATGCTGAACAACAGCGGCTGGCATGTAAGTCACAAGCGCGTCGAACGCATTTGGCGGCAGGAAGGGCTGAAAGTCCCGCAAAAACAACCAAAGAAGGGCCGAGTCTGGCTGAACGATGGCTCATGCATCTGGCTCCGATCTGAGCGCCCGAACCATGTCTGGTCCTACGACTTCGTCCAGGATCGGACCCACGACGGACGGGTATATCGCACGCTCAATATCATCGATGAGTTCACGAAGGAGGCCCTGATGATCCGCGTCAAACGCAACCTCAATTCTGTCGATGTGGTCGACGCCTTGACCAACCTGTTCATCCTGCGCGGTCCGCCGGAATACATAAGATCCGACAATGGCGCGGAATTTATCGCCAAAAAGGTACGCGCTTGGATTGGCGCGGTGGGCGCCAAGACGGCCTTTATTGCGCCAGGATCACCGTGGGAGAACGGCTACTGCGAAAGCTTCAATGCCAGGTTCCGAGATGAGCTTTTGAATGGTGAGGTCTTCTACTCGCTACGCGAGGCCCAGATTCTGATCGAGAATTGGCGCCGCCACTACAACACAGTCGGACCGCACAGCGCTCTGGGATACCGCCCACCAGCGCCCGAAAGCATCGTTCCGATAGACCAAAGGCCGACGATGCACTAACATTTACACTGGACCACTCAGTGGGGGCCGACCAGTTAGCTAAGGCCTAATTTCACTTTTCCCACCTGTTCAGGTTTACGCAGCCATCTCCGACTTTGTTGTTCTGATTTTTGCGTCCGGGCAAGTTCCAACTTTATATCGAACAACCGCATTCTGTCAGCGGGGCAGCAATAACCGGATATCCCCGACTTGGGTTTCGAATGACTTGCTGAACTCCCCCAATTGCATACATGCACGACGTCGCCGCCGAGGCACCCAAAACTTCGCCCCCAACATAGATATCCAGCCAAGGCAAACCGTTGTGCCCGATATGGCAGGGACCGTCCTGTGGTCTGGGCCCATCACCGCACACATCTTCCACTATCGCATAGCGGCGCAATTCGGGAAAATAGAACCGGGTGCCAGCGGGAAAGTCCAGCCTCTGAACCGACCCTATGATACTGTGGCCCACCGCAAGGGTGATTGGATCCTCGTATGTCCCAACTCCCCCCGCTTTTCTGTGGATGATCGGTCTGGCAATCGCCGCTGAGCCTGGTGGAGTGTTGTCCCAATAGCTGTACCCCGTCAGGTACGCCATCATCATGTAGTCTGCTTGATCAGGATTGCGTGGAGCTTCTACGCTACCGAAGTCAGAACCTTGATTTCGGGTCACTTCGTGAACCGGCGCTGAGCACATTGCCAATAATGAAACTAGAATAATGATCTCGCCAATATTTTCGGTGCGGCGCAGCGACATCATGCGCAGACATGAATTTTTCCGCCTCATATTACTCCCAATAAGAGGACTTCTATCAATGCCTCAAGTGGCTTGTGTTGCAAGGTATTTTGGCAATTTCTTCTCTTCATAAGCGATCAATGTATGAAGCAGTTTTTGATCGTCTGCAAGGACGTCCGGTCTGGCTCCTTGGCTATGCGGTTCCGCCGGTCTGGAGCCTTCCTGAGGCACTGCCTGCGACTGAGGCCGCGATGCAGGTTGTTGGACAGCCGAACAGCCCTGCCAACCTGATGATTGAAGAAGGGGACGGACCATTCCTGACCCGGACGGAAAGCGATGTCCTGGGGCGGCGGAGCCTTACTTGGGACCGTGCCACCGGCGCGATCCTGTCTGAGACCTAAAATGTGGTGCCCAGTCCCAACCGGGTGCACCTTAGCGGAGCCGGGTCGTCGAGGACGCTGCACCTGACCTTTGATGGCCTGCCTGCCAAAGACCCTGCCGACGCCATTCTGAGCACATTGTCCAATGCGGTGGTCAAGGCGACCTTCTTTACCGACAGCCTCGATATCTTTGGGAACGAGGATGCGCTTGACGCGGTCCTTGCGGAGGGGCACGCGATTGGGTTCAGACAGCCCCAAAGCGCGCTAGCCGGCTTGGGCCCTGGGGCGGACCTGCGTCACAATACGGCACAGCTTGCCATGTCGCATGCCACAGGACCGCGCAGCCTTTTCGTACGGCCTGCTGCCGAAATCGCCCGGCCATCGGATCTGGCGGCCTATGACGAGATGTTTGAACGGGGATACATTGCCGATGCTACGGGTATTTTCGCACCGCACGGTTCTTTCGATCCTGCGGACTTTGTTGGACGGGTCCGGGATGACGCTGCCGATAACCCATCTGGTCTTGTCGGGTTCGAACTGGGGCCTAACGCGGCGGCTGGGCGCGAACTCCTTGCTGCACGAACGCAGGCCGGGACACCTACACTCTTGCTGGGCATTCGCCAGGAAACGGGTCCGAAATTTGCGGCAGGCTCGACCGGGTACGCCCTCCCGGACGTCCTAGAGAACCTCGCGCTTACACAGGGCAATCTCACCGACCTGTCGATCACTGACCCTGCCGCGCTGTTTGGCTGGAGCCAGCCGCGCGCCCTTGCCTCCACAAGGTGAGCCAGTGCCCTGGCAGTACGAGATGTTCGGTGGGCTGGGCATGTGCGGGGCCGTGCCCAGGAATGTGACCACGATCGCTGACGCTACGCATCATTCTCCGGCCAGCCCCAGGGCACCCGCGTGGAAGTCCACGCGATAGGGCCGCGCCGTCGCAGGAAGCTCCCGCAGCAATGTTGCATCTTCATCGCGCAATTGGCGGATCAAAATGGGGATGACCTCTGAGTAGGCCTGCAGGATCGAGGTGTTGGGGGCTGGCAGGTCATCCTTGATCCGCTGATGTAGTTCGGGCAGCCGATGGTAGGGCACCATTGGGAACATGTGATGCTCTACATGGTAATTCATGTTCCAATAGATGAACCGGCTGATCGGGTTCATATAGACCGTCCGACTGTTCAGGCGGTGATCCAAGACGTTGTCGGCCAATGCTGCGTGCTGCAGGATGCCCGTCATGACGTGATGCCAGGCCCCGTACATCCGGGGCAGGCCGATGATCATCAGAGGCAGGATGGACCAGGTGGCAAGGGCCAGTGTCAGTGTCGCGGCATAGAGTGCCGTCCAGATCCGGGCCACCATGATGACCTTGGGGTGTTCAGACGTTGGGACATAGGTGACCTCCTCTGGGCCAAGCCTGCCACTGGCATGGAGAAGCATCCGTGCCAGCCCGTTCCAGGTGTCAAAGAGGCCAAGGAAGGCAGCCAGCATCCGAAAGATCCGGGGCGGGCGCATGACTGCGATTTCGGGATCAAGGCCGACGATGAAGGTGTCGGTGTGGTGACGCGCATGGCTCCATCGCCAAACGATGGGATTGCGGATGATCATGAAGCTGGCGATGTGATAAACAACGTTGTTCATCCAAGTCGTGCGAAAGGCAGTCCCATGGCCGCATTCATGCCAACGGCTGTCAGAGGCAGAGCCATACAGAACGCCGTAGGCCAGCCAGAAGGGCAGGGACCACCATGTTGGCCAAAGGGCGATGCCAAGTCCGGCAAGGAGGATCATCGCCCCGTACAGTATGATTGTGTCCCGTATGGCAGGCTGATCACTGCGCTGCATAAGGGCCTTCATCTCTTTGCGCGGAATGTCGGTGTGGTACCATTCCGCCGCTGCCAGCCCGTTCTCCTCGGCGCTTTTGGCCGATGGCCCTAGAAGGCTGTAGTCTCTGTCTGTCATGCGCCGTCCTCTGTTTGCGGCCCTCCCGTTGGCACAGATTATGGCCGGCGGCCTGCTCGGTCATAGAGGCTTGCGCTGCATTCTGTCATTTTCCATCATGCGAAGACATCATTCGTGATGGAATCACATCAGGAACTGGTCTGGCCGGAGGGGCGAAATGAGCGGACGACCTACGATTACCGACGTTGCCCGGCGGGCGGGCGTAAGCGTGGCGACTGTTGATCGAGTGTTGAATGGCCGCTTGAAGGTGCGCGAGGAAACCGCCCGCCGGGTCCTCGATGCCGCCCATGAGATTGGCTATCACGCTGCCAGCCTGATTGCCCAAAGGCTCCAACCCGAGTTGCGCAAGATGCGCTTTGGCTTTGTCCTGCACAAGGAGCGGCAGTCGTTCTACAAGGCGTTTCATCAGGCGATCGAGGTCGCGGTCCGCGAGATCGAAGGGGTGCGGGGCGAGGCGGTGATCCGATACTCTCCCTCGCAGTCCCCGGCGGATTTCATCACCGAGATGAACGCCCTGCGCGGCGAGGTGGACGCCATCGCCGCGACCGCCATCACGCATCACACCATCACAGATGCGGTGGTCGATATTCAGGCTGCGGGCATTCCCGTTTTTGCCCTTCTGAACGATTTTGCGCAAGGGGTCAGGCAGGCCTACATTGGCCTTAACAACCTGAAAATAGGGCGTATTGCTGGGTGGATGGTGGGCACGGCAGCACCACGCCCGGGCAAGTTGGCCGTTTTTGTCGGCGGGCATCGCTGGCATGGGCATGAGCTGCGCGAGACCGGGTTTCGCAGCTATTTTCGGGAATTCGCGCCACAGTACGAGGTGCTTGATACCCTCGTGAACCTTGAAACCCGGCAACTGACCTATGAGGCGACGCTTGACCTTTTGGCCCGCCACGCGGACCTGCGGGGCATCTATGTCGCCGGTGGCGGGATGGAGGGGGCGATTGCAGCCCTGCGTGAGGCGCGCCAACCGGGCGAAGTGGCACTGGTGGTAAACGAGCTGACGCCAGAATCCCGCGCGGCCCTGTCGGACCGTTATGTGGCCATGGCCATATCAACCCCTCTGGCCAAGGTTTGCCTTGAAGCGATGACCCTGATGACCTCAACCGCGCAGTCCGGCATGGTCGATCTGACCGGGCAATACTTCCTGCAACCTGATCTCTATACTCCGGAATCGGCCTGATATAATCACATCATTTGATTGATGCGTATTCTATCATTCTTGCTATGAAATGAAGGTGGTGGATTGACCGAAGCGTGCCGGTAAAGACAGTCTGACAAAGCGAGTGTGGTCGGGGAGGCCGCAAGAAGACCGGCCAACGGTCTCGCTTGGGAGGAAATCAATGCTGGGCTTTGCGCTCAATCACATGACCGTTCCCGGTCTGCGCTATGATGCTGTCTTGCGGATTGCTCAGTCTTTGGGTTGCGTCGGGGTGGAATTCCGGAATGACCTTAATGGCATTCTTTTCGATGGTGATGCGCCGTCGGTTGTTGCGGCGACGGCTAGGGAATGTGGACAACGCATCCTTGCCCTGGCCGAAGTCAAATCCTTTAACGACTGGTCCGATGCCAAACAGGCAGAGGCCGCCCGGCTGATCGACATTGCGGCCCACTGCGGTGCCGAAGGTGTCGCCCTGATCCCGCGCAACGACGGTCAGGCCTGCGGCAATGGTGAACGGCAGGCCAACCTGCGGATCGCGCTCCGGGCGCTTGCCCCTATGCTCGAGGCGCGGGGATTGGTCGGTCTGGTTGAGCCGCTGGGCTTTGACATCTGCTCGCTTCGCCACAAAAGCGAAGCGGTCGAGGCGATCACCGACCTTGGCCTCACCGACCGATTTCGGTTGGTGCATGACACCTTCCATCATCACCTGGCCGGCGGCGGCGACCTGTTCCCCGAGATGACGGGCATAGTCCACATCTCAGGCGTCACGGATCCAGAGCCGGCCACCGAGCAGATGCAGGACGCTCATCGGGTTCATGTCGATGCACAGGACCGGCTGGGCAACGTTGACCAGATCCGGGCGCTGCAACAGGCCGGCTATACCGGCGCAATTTCGGTCGAGTGCTTTGCGCCGACCGTTCACCAGGCAACAGACCCGGCTGCTGAGCTGGCCGCGTCTTTCGCGTTCATCCGTTCCAGCGTCGCGTTCGAAAGGACCTGACGGGAGGGATGTGTTGAGCAAATCGCCCGCAAGGGCTTCCGGCGATAGACGGGGTGAACCGGCACCCATCAGGGAGAATGAGAATGAAAAAGACACTTCTTGCCGCTGGTATCGCGACACTGCTTGGATCGGCTGTAACCGCCGATACCATCGGCGTGAGCATGGCGCGCTTTGACGACAACTTTCTGACCGTGCTGCGCAATGGTATGGAGGAATTCGCCGCTGGGATGGACGGCGTTGAACTTCAGATCGAAGACGCCACCGACGACGTGGCCAAGCAGCTTGACCAGATCAACAACTTCATCGCCAGCGGTGTCGACGCGATCATCGTGAACGCTGTGGACACTTCGGCCACCGAAGCGATGAGCAACGCCGCCGCGTCCGCCGGTGTGCCACTGGTCTACGTCAACCGCCAGCCCATCAACGTTGACACCCTTCCCGACAATCAGGCTTTCGTGGCGTCGAACGAAATTGAATCCGGCACGCTGGCCGCTTTCGAGGCTTGCCAACTGCTGCGTGCCGCTGGTCTCGCCGGTGGGGCCCAAGGCTATCTGCTGATGGGTCAGCTGTCCAACCAAGCCGCCGTTCAGCGGTCCAAGGATGTGGACGATATCCTTGGCATCGACATGTGCAACTTCATCACCCTGATCGACCGCCAGACCGCCAACTGGTCGCGCGATGAGGCGCAGGACCTGATGACCAACTTCATGTCCTCGGGCGAGCCCTTTGACGTGGTCTTTGCCAACAACGACGAAATGGCCATCGGGGCCATTCAGGCGATGAAGGCTGGCGGCATGGACATGGCAGACGTGGTTGTTGTCGGCGTCGATGCGACCCAGGACGCCCTCCTGGCCATGCAGGCAGGCGATCTTGACGCCACGGTGTTCCAGGATGCCGCTGGTCAGGGCTCTGGCGCTGTGAACGCAGCCCTTGCCTTGGCCGCAGGCGAGGATGTGGACCAGAAGGTCTATATCCCCTTCGTGCTGGTGACCCCTGACAACGTCGGCGATTTCCTCAGCCGCAACTAAGCGCATCAAAACCAATGACAAGAGCGGGCCTTTGGGTCCGCTCTTCCAGTCATGACGGACTAGGATCCAGGGATCGGGAGGCCCAGCGAAATGGCAGAGACGGCACATGGTGTAGGCGGTCTGAAATACGACCATTCCAAACGGGCCCGCCCGCCTGAACTTAACGTTCTGATCGCGCTAGTCTTGATCGTTCTGGTGTTCGAGGCCCTCGGGGCCTTGCTTATGGACCAAAGCTTTCTTTTCGACACAAGGGGGCGGTTCGACAGCATCTTCAATGAGGCCCGCCTCAAGATCATCATCCTGCAGGTGGCGATCATCGGCATCATTGCCCTGGGCGTGACCCAAGTGATCATAACCGGTGGAATTGACCTGTCTTCGGGGTCCATCGTTGGCGCAACCGCGATGATCGCGATGAGCTTTGCACAGGTGGCCGAGGTGAATGGCAGCCCCAATCCCAAGGCGATCTTTGGCCCTTGGGCTATGGACCTGCCTGTTACAGTGCCTGTTCTTGTCGGGCTTGCCTGCGGCGTCATTGCGGGCGTGATCAACGGAGTCCTCATCGCCTATACCAAGATCCCGCCGTTTATCGCGACCCTTGGCATGATGGTGTCAGCCCGCGGCGTCGCCAAGTGGTGGTCTAAGGGCAACCCGATTTCGTTTCCGACCGATGAATATGCTGCCATCGGGGCGGGCATGACGCCGGTATTTATCTTTGTCTTCCTGGCGATCCTGTTTCACTTCATCCTGAAGTATACAGTCTATGGTAAGCACACCTATGCCATCGGATCGAACGAGGCCGCCGCCCGTATGTCGGGCATCAACGTGGCGCGGCACCTGGTACTCGTCTACACGATTGCCGGCATTCTGGCCGCTTTGGCCGCCGTGGTCCTGTCGGCCAAGAACCTGACTGCCCAGTCGGGCATGGGCATCATGTACGAGCTTGACGCCATCGCAATGGCCGTCATCGGGGGGGTGTCCTTGTCCGGTGGACGCGGTTCGATCATCGGTACCTGTCTTGGCGCCCTGATCTTTGGTGTCATCATCTCAGGCTTTACCTTCCTCCGCCTCGACGCCTTTTATCAAGAGATGGTCAAGGGAGCGATCATCGTGGGTGCCGTGGTTCTTGACCAGTGGCGCCAGCAACGCAACGCAAACAAATCCTGAGGGGGCCAATATGTCCGAGATTGTTCTCAAGACCGAAGGTCTGACCAAGCATTACGGCGGCGTCCATGCCCTTCAGGATGCGGACTTTGAGCTTAAAATGGGCGAGCATGTCGCCATCATGGGGGACAACGGGGCCGGCAAGTCGACATTTGTCCGCCAGATCACAGGGGTCGAGCGGCGCACCCGCGGCAAGATCCTGTTCTATGGCAAGGAGGTTAACTTTGACGGCCCCCTCGACGCCCGCGAGGCGGGGATCGAGGCCGTGTTCCAGAACCTTGCCCTGGCCGACGATCTGGATGTGCCGGACAACCTGTTCCTTGGGCGCGAGATCATTAAGTTCAACCTCGGCCCATTTTCCATTCTGGATTACAAGGCGATGCGCAAAGCGACGCAAGAGGCGCTGGTGCGGACGGCGGTCAAGATCCCGAACATCCGCAACCCGATCCGCAATATGTCGGGCGGGCAGCGCCAATGCGTGGCCATAGCCCGGACCGCAACCTTCCATTCCAAGCTGACCATCATGGACGAACCAACAGCCGCCCTTGGTGTGCAGGAAACTGCCCAAGTCGAGAATATCGTTCGGACCCTGAAAGAGGCGGGCGAACCACTTATCCTGATCAGCCACAACATGCGGCAGGTCATGGACCTTTGCGACCGGATTGTTGTTTTCCGGCGCGGTCGTATCGTGGCCAACCTCAAGAAGGAAGAGACCGACGGTCAGGATGTCGTGGCCTATATCACCGGGGCCAAGACCCAGCCCGAATACGAGGGAGCAGCCTGATCCGGGCTGCGGTCCTGACTGTCTGGCCATGCGGCTCGGAGAAATATTGAAAGGAAAAGCAGATGGCTGAATGGACGGAAGTTTGCGACCTAGAAGAGATCGATGAAGAGGATGTGATCCGCTTCGACCATGGGGACCGGACCTTTGCCGTCTACCGTGATTTGTCAGGCGGCGTCTGGGCCACCGATGGCCTTTGCACGCATGAGAATGTCCACTTGGCCGGCGGGTTGGTGATGGACGAAACCATCGAATGCCCGAAGCACAATGGCCGTTTCAACTACCAGACCGGTGCAGCCCTTCGGGCGCCGGTCTGTGTGAACCTGGCCACCTATCCCGCACGGGTGCGCGACGGCAAGATTGAGATCAACATTTAAAGGGGGCCCGTCATGGCCAAGAGACTGACCGTCGCCGACCTGAGGGCGCTCAAGGGCGAGCGGCAGCTGACCATGCTGCGGGTGACAACGATGGATGAGTCCGCAGCGGCGGAACGCGCTGGCATCGACCTTGTCTCTGTTCCGCCAGAGCTTCTGTGCAGGCCAGACTACCGCGACGTGGCACCCTCCCTCTTCTCGATACCGGGCATGGATTATTTTGACGTCGGGACCTCCGAGGATTTCATCCGTTGGTCCTTCCGAATGCTCCAACATGGCGCCGATGCCGTCTATTGCTCGGCCTCTTACGCCACGATCAGGGCGATGGCGGATGAGGCGGTGCCTGTGATCGGCCATGTCGGCCTTGTCCCATCGCGCCGAACCTGGACTGGCGGCTTCAAGGCGGTGGGCAAGACTGCAGACAGCGCCATGGCGATCTGGGAAGCTGTGCAGGCCCTCGAGGCCGCCGGTGCCTTTGCTGCCGAGATCGAGGTGGTCCCGGTCGAGGTGGCGCAGGCCATTTCCGAACGAACCTCCCTTATCATGCTCTCGATGGGGGCAGGGGCGGGCTGCGACGCGCAATACCTTTTCGCTGACGATATCCTTGGCGCAAACCGCGGGCATATGCCCCGACATTCCAAGGTCTACCGGGATTTTGCGGGTGAGTATGACAGGCTGCAAAAAGAGCGGATCGCAGCCTTTGAGGAATACCGCCTAGATGTCGAGGCCGGCAGGTTTCCGGCGGATGAACATGTCCTGAAGATGGACCCCGCCGAACTTGACCTGTTTCGCCAAAGGCTTGGCTGACCTGCGGCCCAGCGAGGGGGCATTCAGGTCGGGATCGCAACCTTTGCGGCATCCAAACCTGACTTGTCCAGCATTGCTGCGGAGCCCCTCTTGACCTTCGATGCCCATGGGAACGCCCTGTAAGACGTCCTTCACCCATGGGGTATTCCTGACCACGTGCATATTGATCGTGAACGATCCAACGGCCACCGCACCGAAAACGAGAAGCACTTGGCAGGCTGCAGCCAGGCCGGAACACCCTCCCGGCCCAACGATATCGCTTTAAGTCAACGGCCCGACTAGTCGACGGGCGGGGTGCCGTGGGTGTGGAACGTATCGATGGTCTTCAGACCCCAGGCTTGGCCCTTCTTGCGGTCGGCTTCGGTCCATTTCACCGGTTCCCAATCGGGCGCAAGGACGAGGCGGGCCCCGGCATTGGCAAGCTCGACCCGGTTTCCGGCAGGTTCCCAAACATAAAGGAAGAACGTGCCCTGAATGGCGTGCTTGTGCGGCCCGGTCTCGATATGCACGCCGTTCTGCAAGAAGATGTCGGCCGCCCGCAGGATGTCCTCACGTTGATCGGTCGCATAGGTGACGTGGTGGAACCGTCCATGACCGCGTCCGTGTTCTTCGGTGCAGGCCAGGTCGTAGGATTTGTTGTTCACCGTGAACCAGCACCCGCCGATTCGCCCGTTGTCCAGTTGGATGTATTCTGTCACCCGCGCGCCTAGGCAGGTTTCCATAAAGTGCCGGAACTCTGCCACGTCGTCTGACAGCAGGTTCAGGTGGTCGATCCGGCGGGGGGCCGCGGCGTTGAAGGCCGAGGCGGTGTTCTTGAGGGCTGGAACGTCGGACCCTTCGGCCCTGAACCAGACTGTGTCGTAGTAGACCTCGAACAGGTGGCCAAAGGGGTCCTCGAACCGGAATGCCTGACCGTGGCTATGGTCGCCGGCGGTCCAGCCATGGGTCTTGTAGCCCGACGCCTCGATCGCGCGGACCCGCCTGTCCAGCGCCTCGGGCGAGGCGGTGCGATATCCGATATGCCCGACCCCTGTGGTGTCAGAGCGGGTCAGCTTGAGCGTGGCGAATTCATAGTCGTCCCAGGCCCGCAGATAGGCAGAGGTTTCGTCCTGCCCGGACAGTTTCAGCCCATAGACCCGGGTAAAGAAATCAAGGCTGGCGTCGAACCGATTGGTCAGCATCTCCACATGACCCAGATGGGCAATGTCGAAACTGGGGTTGGTAGGGACGCGCATCGCTAGGCCTTCCTCGTCCGGTGAGCCGCCGGTTCAACCCGGTCGGCCAAAGCATCAGGCCGTCAGGCTTTGTTCCATCAGGCTTTGCAGTTCTGGGGTCACCTCTGGCGTGAGGTCGAACCACCTTTGCCAGGCCGGAACGCCCTGATGCAGCAGCATGCCCAGCCCGTTCAAGGTCTGGTTTCCACGCAGCGCCGCCGCCGCCAGCAAGGGCGAGGCGAGCGGGGTATATATGATGTCGCTGACAAGGGCAGACCGGGGCAGGGCATCCAGCCGAAGGTCCAGTGCGGCCTGTCCGACCATGCCCTGACTTGTGGTGTTCACCACCGTCGCCGTGCCTTCAAGAGCATCATGCCGCGCCTCCCACGGCAGGACGGTGATCGGACCGCCAAGGTCGGCCGCCAGACCCTCCGCCCGTTCGGTAGTGCGGTTTATCAAACGGATATCGGTCGCCCCGTCTTGCATAAGGGCGTAACAGATCGCCCGTGCGCCGCCACCGGCCCCGATGACGAGGGCCGGGCCCGCATCCGCCCGCCAATCGGGTGCCTGCTGCTTGAGATTGCCAAGGAAACCCAGCCAGTCGTTGTTGGTGCCCGACAGGCTGCCGTCCTTTTCGACGACAACGCAGCTGACCGCCCCGATCTTGCGGGCGACCTCATCCACCCTGTCCAGAATGCGCATCGCTTCCTGCTTGTGCGGGATGGTCAGGTTGCAGCCCGAAAACCCCAAGGGATTCAATGCCCGCAGGGCCGGTTCAAGCATTTCGGGCGCAATGGCCAGCGGGACATAGGTCCCGGCGAGCCCCTGCTGGGTGAACCAGTAATTGTGCATCAACGGCGAGCGGGAGTGCATGACGGGCCAACCCATCACCCCAGCCATATGGAACCGATCAGGCGCTGCCATCCTAGACCTCACCCTGTCCTTGGCGCGCCGCTAGCTTGGACCGGAAATGGTCCCATGTCCGGGCGAACAGCGCGGGGTTCATCAGCTTTTCGCGGCACAGCGCCATTTCCTCGTCGCTGAAGGCGTAGGGCGTGCCGATCTGCATGGCGCGGTACTGCCGCTCGGCATTTTCTTCGAGGTAAGAGATCAGCACAAACGCCTCGACGATATCGCGCCCAAGGGCAACGGCCCCATGCGATTTCATCAGCGCGGCGGGTCGGTCGCCCAGCGTATCGGCGAGCTGTGCGGCCATCTGGGGCGAGTTGATCGAATTGGGGGTGTCCAGCACCGGCACCGGATAAAGCAGGCTACCCTGCGCAAAGACCGGCAGATAGGGCACGGCGGCCATTGTCAGATAGGTCGACCACTTGGGGTGGGCGTGCACGATGGCACCGGCATCGGGCCGGGCGCGGTACAAACCGGCGTGCAGATGAAATTCGAGCGGCGGCTTGCCCGCCCCCTCGATCACGGTCCCCTCCATATCGATGGTGCAGATATCCGCGGGGGTCATCGCACTGCGCTGGCACGAGCCGATGTTGATCAGCATGCGGTCATCGTCCAGCCGGATGCTGCAATGCCCGTTGTAGTCGATGATCCCCGCCCGTTCGAGCATCATGATACAGTCGGCAAGCTGTTGTTTGGCCTTTGCCGTGTCGGTCATTGTGTCCTCCTACCAGCCGGTCTGACTGCGGACACCGTGACGCCAGAGATCCCAGGCCCGCATTCCGGCTGTCTGGTTGGTGACGTCGGCCAGTTCGCCCTCTTCGGGGGACAAGGCCGCAAGGGGATCGCCCTCGGCCAGGGCCAGGGACCAATGCTGGATGCGGGCGTTGACCTCGGTATAGACGGCCCGGAACACCGCCGTTTGCAAGGTCGCCCCGCAGGCAACCGATCCATGGGCCCGCATCAGGGCGACGTTCTTGTCCCCCAGCGTCTTGGCCAGAGACACACCGCGCGGACAGTCGCAGACCAGCATGTCCGTGGTGCCAAAGTCGTCGCGGATGTCAAAGACCGGAACCCCGGTCGCAAGGAACGCGGCGTTGTGGAACATCGCCTGCATCGGGCGGTTCACCAACCCAAAGGGGATGACCGAAGGCGAATGGCTGTGCACGACAGAGTTGATGTCGGGGCGGGCCTTGTAGATCTCGGAATGGATATACCGCTCGATAAACCCTTTGCGGTCGTCACCGGCGCAGGCCACCGACTCAAGATCATACTCCATGATGTCGTCGGGCTGTACGAGGGCCGGGGCGATGGCGCGGGGCATCAGAAAGCGGTCCGGCGCATCGGGATGGCGCATGGACACATGGCCGAACCCATCGACGACGCCCTGAGCCGCCAGAATGCGGCTGGCGGCGGCGATATCGGCCCGGATCTCGGCCGAGATGGGGCCGCCCGAGGCTGGCGATTGGGTCATGTGCGATCCTCTTGCGTCATCAGATGATCACCTGGGTCATGATGCCCTTGGGAAAGATTTCCTCGGGCGTGAACTGACGGTGGGCGATGCCTTGTTGGTAGGTGTATAGCGCCATCTGCTCCCAGGTGGCGCGGTTTTCCTCGATGCCGAAGGGGAAGGTGTCCTTGCCGAACCGCTCGGCCATTTCGCGGGCATAGGTAGCAAGCCATGGCAGGGGATAGCGCGAGACCGCCGGGTCAAACAGCCGTTCAAGGCTGCGGCGCTTGGATTCTTGAAAGGCGTTGAACAGGTTGCGGGCGACCCATGGGTGTTCGTCCAGAATGGCCTTTTTCATGGCGATGATATGCATGATCGGCCAGACCTTGGTCGTCTCGTAATACTCTTTCTCCATTTCCAGATAGTCGGGAAACAGGCGAACCACGTCGGGATGACCCTCAAGGAAACACGTTGGCGGACGGGCGATGATGGCGCAGTCAATCTCGCCCGAAGCAAGCATCTCGCTCAGCGACTTGTCCTTCACGCGGATAACCTCGACGCCCTCGGGAAGGTTCAGTTCGACCTTTTCTTCGCGGCCCGGCGCGTTGGCACCGGCCTGCACCCATTGTACGTCAGACAGCTTCACGCCCATGTCGTTGTGCAACCAGCCTCGCATATAGACAGCCGCGGAATGCGCCCATTCAGGTGAGCCGACCTTTTTGCCCTTAAGGTCTGCCACGGTTTTGATGCCGCTGTTCTTGTTGACGTAGAACGAGCTGAACCGAAACAGGCGCGAGCAGATGACGGGAAGGCCAATGACGTCGCTGTCGGGGCGGGTGACCTGGGTGGTGAACTTGGCAAATGAAAGCTCGGCCAGATCAAACTCTCGGTTGGCGGTGAACCGGGCAAAGCATTCGTGATGCCCAAGGTTCAGCCAGTTCAGGTCGATCCCTTCGGCTTGAACCGTGCCCATCCGAAAATCGCGGAAGTGGTCGTAGTCAGTGGTCGCAATGGTAAGTTTCAGCTTGGACATGGCCCCTCGCGTGCAGATGGCGCGGCGCCTCGGGCGGGCTGTGGCCCCGGTCCGCAATGTGGTCCCTTGTTTGCGCGAGCCCGCAGCGGCGGTCCAGTGTAGGGAGGGTATCGTTCCTTTATGCGGAATGGCGTTCAGTTTTCAGGGATGTCAGACGGGGAAGGAGGATTGCCGCTGGACCGCGATCCGCTACCGTCTGGCCAAGCGTCCATACAGGGAATGAAACGAGTGACGGACAAGACTCGCAGCGGTCGGATCGAGGATGGCAGGCTTTTGCGCGGGCAGGGGCGCTATGTCGCCGACATGGTGCCAGCCTATGCGCTGCACGGTGTCTTTGTGCGGGCCGATCAGGCGCCTGCGCGAATTGTTCGGCTTGGTGTCGATGTCGCGCAGTCCCTGCCGGGCGTTGTTTTTGTCCTTACCGGGGCGGATTTGGCAGCGGCCGGCATCGGACCCTTTGCCAGTGACCCGTTGCCTGTCGGAGAGGGGGAGGCGGTGGTGGATCTTCCCATGCCGCTTATGGCCCTCGGGACGGCAAGGCATGTGGGCGAGCCACTGGCCCTTGTTGTGGCGACGTCACGTGCCGAAGCCCTCGATGCGGCCGAGGCGGTTGAGGTCGACGTGCTGCCGGAACCGGCCGATATCCGTCTTGCCGCCAATGCGACCTTGGGCGATCTGGACGAGGCGCGCAGCGCGCTGGCCCGGTCAGCCCATGTGATCCATCACGCGGTGACGTTGCCCCGCATGGTTGCCGCCCCGCTGGAATGTCGGGGCTGTCTGGCGATCCCGGGGCTGGAGGGGTCCCTGACCTTTCACACCAGCAGCCAGAACCCCTATGTCATCCGACGCAGTCTGGCGGACCAGTTTGGCTGGGATGTCGACGCCATTCAGGTTCTGTCCCCTGACGTGGGTGGGTCCTTTGGCCTCAAGGGTTTCCTGACCCGCGAAGAGGCGGTTGTGGCCTGGGCTGCAAATAAGTTGGGTCAGCCCGTTTCATGGGGTGCCACCCGGTCCGAGGCGATGGTGGCGGATCATCAGGCCCGGGGTGTCACTGGCCATCTGTCCCTTGGCCTGGATCGCGACATGCAGTTCACCAGCGTCGTTGCGGCATTCGACGTTGATCTGGGCGCCTATCCCCACAGGCGCGGCTTTGGGATTCTGAACAACGCCGCCGGTATCACCGGAATGTACCGGATGCCCCATGCCGCCGCTACGGTCCGCGGGATGCTGTCCCCCCGGATGCCACTTGCCCCCTATCGCGGCAACGGCAGGCCCGAGGCGACATTGGCGATCGAGCAATTGATTGACGTGGCGGCCCGCCAGCTTGGCGCTGACCCCGTTGCCCTGCGTCGGGTCAATCTGCTGCGTCCTGACGATCTGCCGCATGAGACTACGATGGGCTTTCCCATTGACGTTGGCGATTTTGAACGGGGCTTTGACCAGCTTGTCGCCCTGGCAGACCACCGCAACTTGCCAGACCGCAAAGCGGCTGCCGAGGCGCGGGGCCGGTTGCACGGGTTTGGCCTGATCACCTGTCTTGAGAGTTCGGGCGGCCCGGTTTCAAAGCCCAGGCCCGATCATTGTCGGCTGACGGTCCAGACCAATGGGCGGCTGACGATTGCGCCCGGTGTCACCTCATCCGGGCAGGGGCATGAGACGGCCTTTGCCCGGATGGCCGCAGATCGGCTTGGGCTGGATCTGGACGAAGTCGACTATGTCAACGGCGATACTTCGGCCGTTGTGGACGGGCGCGGCAGCGGCGGGTCCTCGGGTATGGTGGTGGCGGGATCTGCGGTCTCGCTGGCGCTGGACCAATTGGTGCAAGAGGGCAAAGAGATCGCCGCCCTCCAGTTTGGCTGCGATGTTGACGGGGTTCTGGTGGCGGACGGTCTGTTCCGCGAGGTTGGCGGCAATCGCGCCCTGAGCCTGTCGGACCTTGCGGCCCAGCGCGGTCCAGCGGCCTGGGTGATCAATCAGCGGTTCGTCCCGGACGTCGCCGTCTTTCCCAATGGGGTGCATGCCTGCGAGGTCGAGATTGATCCCGAAACCGGTGCATTGCAGATCACCCGCTATAGCGTGGTCGAGGATATCGGCATCGTCCACAATCCGGACCTTGTCGCCGGCCAGTTGCACGGCGGGATCGCGATGGGTCTGGCCGAGGCCTTGGGCGAGCAGGTGCATTACGACGCCGAAGGTCAGGTTCTGACCGGCACTCTGATGGACTACTACCTCACCCGGGCGGCCGATATCCCGATGTTTCAGCACGGCAATGTTGAGATTGCGACAGCCCGCAATCCGCTTGGGGTGAAGGGCGTGGGCGAGGCGGGAACGGTTGGTGGGGTGGCGGCGCTTATGGCCGCCGTTTCGGATGCGCTGGCCTCACGCGGTGTTGCCACTTTCGATCTGCCAGCCACACCGCAACGGATCTGGACCGCTTTGCAGGGCTTGCAGCCGCAGCGCCCGGATGGGGGCGGGCGATGACCGACCCGCAAGTCGGCCAGCTTTTGGCACTGGCCTCTGCGGTGTGTTTTGCCATGTCCAATACCTTCATTGGGCGGACATCGCAGTCGGGAGGGGACAAGGGCGTTGTGTTCTCGGTCATGGTGACCGTGGTGATGTCCCTGGCACTTTGGTTGGTGTTTGAGGGGCTGCCCAGCCGCGACAGCATTTCGGTTCCTGGACTTTGGGCCTTTGCCCTCGCGGGTATCTGCGCGATGGTCTTTGGCAGAAGCCTTTTGTACGAAAGCGTTCGTCGGCTGGGCGTGTCTCGGGCCTCTGCCGTCAAGCGGCTCAACCCCTTCTTTTCCGTCCTCTTGGCCGCCTTGATCCTGGGCGAGGCGATCAATGGACGCGATACTCTGGGGATGGTGGCAATCGCCGCAGCCTTTGGTCTGCTGATTGCAGAGCGTGGGGTGGGGAAGGGCGCAAAGGGCGCCGCGGACATCAGTGCCAAGGCCTATCTGTTCGGGGTCTTTGCCGCCCTTGCCTATGCTCTCGCCTACATCCTGCGCAAGATCGGGCTGGACCTGATGCCCTCTGCCGCCTTGGGGACCCTGGTCAGCGCAGTCACCGGATTGGCGGTTTTTGGTATGCGGGCCGTCGTCTCACCCGTGGCCCGGGGGCATCTGTTGGGGGTTTTGGGGTTTCTCGACCGCTGGGTCGTTCTTGCGGCGATTCTTATGTCGGCGGGGCAGATCCTTCTGTTTGCCGCACTAGCAAAAGAGGCGGTCTCGACTGTTGTGATGATCGCTTCGCTAGAAGTCTTTCTATCCATCTTTCTTTCGGTCGTCGTCTTTCGGACCGAAGCCCGCCCCGGCGCCTACGTGATCATCGCGGCATTGCTGGCGACAATCGGGGTCATTTTGGTAGCAAGCTGATTTTTAGCTTGGTCGCAACTGAATTTCGTTCTGTTATGTGGACCGCTGTCCCATTGACGCGCCCCCCTGTGGCTTTCTACGGTGAGAAACGATGCGTCTTGGGAGGGGCAGTCTGCTTGTTGAAAATTGCGCGGTTGCGCCGAAGTGTTGTCCTTGAATGGAAACGTTCTGACGGGGGTGACAGGGCTGGTGAAGGAGGGCCGCAAAGCTAGGACACGACAAGTACGGCGTGCATTTGAAAGTTCCACAGACCGTCCGAAGACTAAATCCTGAGGGAGGAAATCAGGGATGAGAAGAACTTTTTTGAAAGGCGCCGTAGCGTCGATCATTGCTGGAAGCACGCTGACATTTGCAGGCGTTGCAGCAGCGCAGGACGCGGCGTCATTCTATGACGGCAACGTCATCAAGTGGATTGTCCCGTACAATCCCGGCGGTGGCTACGACGAATACAGCCGCGCAGTCGCACCGTTTCTTGAGAAGTACACCGGGGCGCGCGTTGATATCGTCAACCTGCCCGGTGCCGGTGGCATGAAGGGCGCCAACGAGATCTTCGACTCTCCGGCGGATGGACTGACAATCGGCATCATCAACGGCTCTGCCATGGTGACCAACCAGATCTCGGAGATCGAAGGTGCGACCTACAACGTAGCTGACTACAGCTACCTTGGCCGCATGGTTGCCGATCTTCGTGTACTGGTCGTCGGGGTAAACACGCCCTACACCTCGTTCGAGGATCTGCAGAACGCCCCCGATCCAATCGTCATCGGTGCGACCGGCCTTGGCGGCAGCACTTATGTGGATGCTGTCATCACCGGGCCCGCCCTTGGTGTTGAGCAGCGGGTCATCCACGGCTTCGACAACTCTTCCGACGTGCGTCAGGCGCTGCTGCGCGGTGACGTGGCCGGTATGTGGGGCTCGCTGGGCAGTGCGCTGGCAGGTGTCGAGGATGGCGATCACATCATCGTCGCCCAGTCCGACCCCGAGCGGTCGGCCCTTCTGCCTGACGTACCAAGCGTGTTCGAATTTATCGACTCCTCTGCCAACCCCGAGCAGACCCGGGCCGTCATGAACGCCTGGGACGCGCTGAACGCCGTCGGGCGTCCGGTTGCGGCCCCTCCGGGAATTCCAGCTGACCGGCTTGCCTTCCTTCAGGAGGCTTTCGCTCAGGCAATGTCCGATCCGGAGTTCGTCGAAATGATGGTCAGTGCCGAGCGTGAATTGTCCTATGTGGATGGCGCCCGGATGGCACAGATCGCCTCCAGCGCCACCAACATGTCGCCTGAAGTCAAAGCGATCATGGTTGCCGCCGTCCAAGGCGAAATCTGATCCGACACCAAACGGGGCGGCCCTTGCAATAGGGCCGCCCTTGGCGTCTTCCAAGCACCGTTAACTCGCCCGGTCCTTTGGCGTCCGGGCTCTGACAGGCAGTAACCATGACCATCATCGAAGGACTGACGAGCGGCTTTTTGCAGTCGATCAGCCTATCCGTTTTGCCGTACCTCGCCGTGGGGTCCATCTTTGGGCTTGTCATCGGCATCATCCCGGGGCTGAGCGGCCATTTCGCCATGGCGATGGCGGTCACCTTTCTTTACACGATGGAGCCCGGAGCGGGTATTGCCTTCCTTCTGGGCGCCCACGCGACCGTGGCGCAGGGGGGCGGCCTGACGGCGATCCTGTTCAGCACGCCTGGAACCGGGCAGAACGCGGCGACCCTTCTTGATGGTCCACCGATGCGGGACAAAGGATTGGGTGGCGTCGCTGTTGGCGCAGCGATGGCCTCGTGCTTCCTGGGCGCCACATTCGGCGCGATCGTTCTGGCGGCAATGTTGCCGGTGCTACGCTCTGTGGTGCTGTTCTTCGGCCCGCCCGAGGTCGTGATGATGGCCTTCCTCGCCCTCACCTTTGTCGCCGTTCTGGGCAAGGAAGACCTTGTCCGAAGCCTGATCGCGGCCCTTCTTGGTCTCTTGATGGCGATGATCGGCCTCGACAACGTCACCAACACCGAACGCTTTACCATGGGCACGCTGTCGCTGTCGGACGGTCTGTCACTGGTGCCGGTCATCCTTGGCCTTTTTGCCGTGGCCGAGATGTTTGACCTCTGGGGCACCGGCGGGGCGCTGGCGCGCAACGTGTCCAAGCCGCTGTCGGCCCGCGAGACGCAAAAGCAGATCTTTCGCGGCATCGGCCTGGCCTTCAAGAACTGGTGGCTGGTGATCCGTTGCAGCTCGATCGGAACCGTTATCGGACTGATCCCCGGGCTGGGCAGTGCGGCGGCCTCCTTTGTGGCATACGGCCATGCCAAGCAGACCTCCAAGGACAAGGAGTCCTTTGGCAAGGGCAATGTCGAAGGGGTCATCGGGCCGGAGGCTGCCAATGACGCCGTCGAAGGCGGGGCGCTCGCCTCAACCATCGCGTTTGGCATCCCGGGCAGCTCTTCGATGGCGATCCTGCTGAGCGGTCTTTTCATTCTTGGTCTGGAGACCGGCCCGCGCATGCTCAACCAGCATGTCGACATTGTCTTTATCATGATTTTCACCATCATTATCGGCAACCTGATCGGTACCATTGTCGGTATGTTCCTGGTCAACCCGCTGAGCCGGGCCACCTCGATCCGGGCCGAGGTGATGGTGCCGGTGCTGATGGCCGTCATCGTGACGGGGGCCTATGCCACCGACCGGTCCATGTTCGATATCGGCGTTGCGGTGTTCTTTGGCATCATCGGCTACATGATGAAGGTGCTGAACTACTCGCGAGCCGCCATGCTGATCGGCTTTGTTCTGGGCTTCTCGCTGGAAAAGAACCTTTACCTGTCTCTCCTGCTGGACGGCAACTTCTTCTTCCTGCAGCCGATCCCCGCCGCCCTTGGGCTGATAACGATCGGTTTCCTTGCCTACAACATCTGGGGCATTGCCCGCGACGCAAAGAAGGGCTGAACCATGAGCGATCCTAGCAAGAAAGTGCAACGTCACGAGGACGGAAGCCGGGTCAAGTCGACCTCCTACGCCCTTGAGATCTGTTTCCTGGCCTTTGTTTTTGTTGTCGTCCTTGCGGCATTCATCGAAGCGTTCAACTACAAGATCGTCTCGTCGCGCACCCCGTTCGTGATCATGACGCCCTTGCTTATCCTGGTGGTCTGGCATGGGGTAAGGCTGATGAACCCCGACGCCTGGCGCGAGGTCAAGTTTCACGCGGGGTCCGCCATTTCGGGGCGCTATCCGCTGTTCAATAAACTCGTGGGCCTGTCGCTGGCCTTCGTGGCGCTTGGGATGATCATCTACGCCTTTGGGCACTACATCGGCATCTTTGCCTTCATGCTTTTCCTCATGAAGGTAATGGGCAAGGAAAAGCTGTTGCTTGCGCTGATCGTGTCCGCCGTGGCGACAGGCGTCATCTTTGTGCTGTTCGAGAAGGGCTTCAACATCGAACTCTACCGTGGGCTGCTGTTCCGGTACATGGCCGGATACCGGGTATTTTGATGCTGAAAGGACCGCATCATGCATGACGAAATGGACGGCAAGGTCCACTGGCACGAACCGGTGGCCGAAAAGCGGGCCGGGCATGGCACCTTTGGGCAGCCAATGTCCGACTACGACCGCTTCATGGCCGAGGATGACGTGCCGGTGTTTCGGGGTGTCGGTCTGCGCAGCGTTAAGGACCTGCCATTGGCCGATTGGCCCCGTGTCGGCGGGCGCGGACATTATATCCAGCTGCACGGCACCGAGGGCAAATGGGGCTGCTATGTTGTTGAAATTCCTGCCGCCGGGGCGCTGATCCCGGAAAAGCACGTCTATGAAGAGATCTTCCTGGTCGTCGAAGGGCGCGGCACGACCGAGGTCTGGTTGGAGGAAGGCGGCCCCCGCCATGTGTTCGAATGGCAGGCAGGCTCGCTCTTCTCGATCCCGGTCAATGCGATGCACAGGCTGGTCAATGCAACCAACCGGCCGGCCTTGCTGATCGCGGGCACGACGGCACCGAACCTGATGAACCTTGTGGGCAACACCGATTTCATCTTCAACACGCCCTATGTGTTTGCCGACCGCTATTCGGACGCCGCCGACTTCTATCGGCCCTCCGAGGATGTTGAACCTGACCCGATCCGGGGGCTGGCGATGCGCCGCACCAATCTTGTGCCGGACGTCGTGCATTGTGAACTGCCGCTCGATAACCGGCGCTCGCCCGGCTACCGGCGGGTCGAGCCGTTCATGACGGGCAACAAGTTTTATCTCTGGCTGGGTCAACACGAGACGGGCCGCTACTCAAAGGCGCATGCCCATACCTCCGCCGCAGTTCTGATCTGTGTAAAGGGTGCTGGATACACATACACTTGGCCCGAGGAATGCGGAGTCAATCCCTGGCGCGACGGGTTTGCCGACCGGGTGGAGAAGGTCGAATACGGCCCCTTTGGGATGGTCAGTGCCGCACCCGGCGGGGCGCGCTGGTATCACCAGCATTTCAACACCTCGTCCGAGCCGTTCCGGCTGTCAGCCTGGTTTGGCCCGCATCACCCCAGCCTGGTGACCGGCCTGCCGCCGGGTGAAAAACAGACGGACTACACGGCTATGGACGTAACCGAAGGCGGCACGGCGATCCCCTACTGGATGGAAGACCCCTTCTTGCGGCAAGAGTTCGAGGCCGAGATTGCCCGAAACGGCGCGACCTCGCGGATGGAGCCTAGCCGCTATGACCGCCCGCAGGACGGCAAGTGATGCCCCAGACCGTCAGCATGGAAGACAGCCCCGTCGGAGGCCGCATCTTCTTTTCCGGTGCGAGCCGGTCGCTGATGGAAGAGGATGAGATCCAGCTGACCAGCGTAGGCATCGATATCGGGTCCTCGACCGCGCATATGATGATGTCGCGCATCACGCTGGAGCGTCTTGATACCCGCTACATCGTGGCCGAACGCGAGGTTCTGTTTGCCTCGGATGTCATGCTGACCCCTTACCTGCCGGGGGGGGACATTGATGCGGCATCGCTTGGCGCGTTCTTTGCCACAGCTTTCGCCGCCTCGGGTGTGGCGCGGGACGAGGTGGATACCGGTGCGCTGATCCTGACGGGCGTGGCAGTGCGCCGCCGCAACGCGCGGGCGATTGCCAACCTTTTCGCCGATGAGGCAGGCCGTTTTGTCTCGGTCAGTGCCGGTGACCGGCTTGAGGCGCTGATGGCGGCCCACGGATCAGGGGCGGTCGCGGCGTCGGGCCGGGGACACACCGTCCTGAACATCGACATCGGTGGAGGGACAACCAAACTGGCTGTCTGCCGTGGCGGACAGGTCATCGCCACCACAGCCGTCGAGGCCGGAGCGCGCCTAGTTGTCACCGATGATGATGACCGCATCGTGCGGCTTGAGGATTTCGGAGTCCTGACGGGACAGGACATAGGCCATCCGCTTGCGTTGGGCGATCTCTTGCCGCGCAAAGTCCGGGCGCGACTGGGCCTGATCATGGCGGCACGGATCGCGCGGGCTGTTCGGGGGCAGGAAAGCGACGACTGGTTGCGCCTGCCGTCATTGCCCCGGGACCTCAGCTTTGATGGGGTGATCTTTTCGGGTGGCGTGTCCGACTATATCTATGGAACGACCCAGGACCGGTTCGGGGATCTGGGGCCGGAACTTGCAAATGCCCTGCGCGACATGGCCGGCGGCATGGGACTGCCGATCCTGCCGCAGGTTGGCGGCATCCGGGCGACGGTCATCGGGGCCTCGCAGCACACGATACAGGTCAGCGGCAGCACCGTCTTTATCGACCCGGCAGAGGCTTTGCCGCTGCGCAACGTCGCCTCGATCCGGCCTGACCTTGCCCTTGCGGGTGACACAATAGACCCGGTGGCCGTGGCACGGGCCGTGCGCACCGCCCTGATTTCCCGCGACCTTGCGGATGGTGTCAGCCCGGTCGCGCTTGCGCTGGACTGGTCGGGGTCTGCCACCTTTCATCGACTTGACGGGCTATGCCGGGGGCTTGTCGCGGGTCTTGCCGATGTTCTGGCACAGGGCCATCCGATGGTGCTGGTCGCCAACGGCGATATCGGCGGTCTGCTGGGCCTTCACCTGCGCGAGAATGACCTGCTCGATAACGGGATCGTTGCCATTGATGGGATCGAACTGTCGGAATTCGACTTCATCGATATCGGCGAGGTGATCCGCGCGACGGGGGCCGTGCCGGTCGTCATCAAGTCGCTGCTGTTTCCGGGGGACGCCAGATGATCGACGAACCGCAAGACGACGCTCCGCGTTCGGTCACGTCTGTTTGGCCGGCCATCATCATCATCGTCTTTGCGGTGGCGGTGTTTTGGGGGGCGCAATCCTACAGCCCGAATGCTCGCAGATTTCCCACCATGGTGGCGGGCCTCTTGTTCGTGCTGGGCTTCATTGACCTTTGGAGCCGGACCGACCTGCCCGGGCGCAACGCCATTGCGGCCTTTTGGGGCACCGGCTTTGGGCGGCGCGAGATGACCCATGTCCCAGGTTTGCGGGCGGAGCTGACAATTCTTGGCTGGGTCCTTGGTGCATTTGCCGGAATGGCGGTCTTTGGCATTCTGATCGCGCTGCCCCTGTTTTGCCTCGCCTTCGTCTGGCGCGCGGCCCGGCAGCCATTCTTCGTGGCGCTGGCGGTCGCGCTGATGCTGTTCGTCTTTGAGTATGCGGTTTTCGAATGGCTCCTGGATTACGACCTGTACCGGGGCCTGCTGTTTGGAAAAGGTGGCCTGTCGCGCTGGTAGGCGACCAAGATTTCACTAGGGAGGAGACACTATGCGTAAGTATCTGCAACCGGGCGCGATTGCGCTCGCGGCTTTGGCGGCGACGCCCGCACTGGCCGAATTTCCGATGGATGGCGATGTCACCTTCGTCATTCCCTACAACCCGGGCGGCGGTTTCGACACCATCGTGCGGACATTTTCCCCCGCCCTCGAAGAGGCGCTGGGTGCCACTGTCGTGCCCGAGAACATTCCGGGTGCCTCCGGCACGCGCGGCGGGCAAGAGGTCTACCGGTCCGACCCCGATGGCTACACCATCGGCATCTTCAACATCCCGGGCCTGACCGTGTCCGAGGCCACGGACCGCGACATCGGCTTTCCGCTGTCCGACATCACCTGGATCGCCAACCTTGCTGAAGAGCAGTATGGCATAGCCGTGCGCGTCGACTCGCCCATCCAGAGCGTCGAGGACCTTTGCAACATGGGCGCGCCCATTAAACTGTCCGACACAGGCGTCGATTCCACGTCCAGCATCACTGCCGTGATCATGTTCGACATTCTGGACTGCCCGATCGTAAACGTGACCGGCTACGGCGGATCGAACGACACCATGATCGCTGTCATGCGCGAAGAGGTGGACGCGACGCTCAAGCCCGTCGGTTCCTTGGCCAAATACGTGGAGTCAGGCGATCTGCGGATGATCTTTACCCTGACCGAAGATACCGTGCTCGACGGCGTGCAGAACGCCACCGAGATCGGGCACCCCGAGCTTGCCAACTTTACCATCAACCGCGTTGTGGGCGGCCCTCCCGGAATGGACCCGGCCGTTGTCGCCATGCTGTCGGACGCTCTGCGGACCGCCAGCGAAAGCGCACCGGTTCAGGAATGGGCATCGGGCTCTGGCACGGCACTGACCTTCATGGCGGCCGATGAGACGACCGCGATGATGTCGGCCCTGTCCGAGTTCTATGTCCAGTACAAGGACCTGCTGGCTCCACAATAAACAAAAGGGGGCGCGCTGCGATCGTGGCGCGCCCAACCCGACAGGAGACGTGACCTATGGGTCTGGATGCCTTGTTGTCCGCAGTGGTCGACCTTATCGGCGGCGGCAGCTTTCTTTACCTGCTGGCAGGCGTTCTGCTTGGCCTGTGCTTTGGCGTGATCCCGGGGCTTGGCGGGACAACGGCCCTCGCGCTTTTGATCCCTGTCACCTACGGCATGTCGTCGCTGGACGCGATGTATCTGGCTGGCGGGGTGATGGGTGCCACGTCGTTCGGCGGATCAATCACTGCAATCCTGCTCAATACGCCCGGCACCGCGCCCAATGCGGCGACCACCTTTGACGGCTATCCGCTGGCCAAGCAGGGCAAGGCGGGGATGGCAATCGGGGCCTCTGCCGCCGCCTCGGCGCTTGGCGGTCTGATCGGGCTGTTCACGCTGCTGCTATTTATTCCGGTCGCCAAAGAGGTCGTCCTGAAATTCGGTCCGGCCGAGTTCTTCTTGCTGACCGTGCTGGGTCTGGCCGCCATCGCCGTTTCGGTCAGGGGCAAGCTTTTGCGCGGGCTGATCGCGGGCGGACTGGGCCTGATCTTTGCCTTTGTCGGGTCGGACGCGATCACTGGCGACATCCGGTTTACCGGGGGCATCGACTATCTGTGGGACGGCATCCCCCTTGTCCCGACGCTGACCGGCATGTTTGCCATTGCCCAGATGATCGAGCTGGCGCTGAAGGGCGGGTCAGTTGCTGGCGACAAGGCGCCGGATGCCAAGACAATGAGGATTTCGGGCGTCGGAACCGGGGTTTTGTCCGTGTTCAAGAACTGGCCCACCCTGCTGCGTGGATCGCTGATCGGGACGATCATCGGGGCGATACCCGGGCTGGGCGGCACGGTTGCGGCCTTTCTTGCCTACAGCTCTACCGTGCAGACGGACAAGGATCCCGACAGCTTTGGCAAGGGCAACATCAAGGGCGTCATTGCGCCCGAAGCCGCCAATAACGCCAAGGACGGCGGGTCGCTTATCCCAACGGTGGCCTTTGGCATCCCGGGCAGCGCGGAAACCGCTCTTTTCCTTGCGATCCTTGTTTTGCACGGCATGAACCCGGGGCCGGCGATCCTGCTTTACAATGAGCGCGAGGTCTACGGCCTGATCGTCGCGCTGACCGCCTCGGCCGTTGGGGCATCCCTGATCGGCCTGCTGATCGCCCGCTGGCTGGTCCTGATCACCCGGATCGATGTGGGGATCGTTGTGCCCGTCGTGGTTGCGATATCGCTCACCGGGGTCTATGTGCTGGAAGGTCGGATGGCCGATGTGCTTCTGACGGTCGGGATGGGGATCCTTGGCTATCTGATGATCCGCTTTGATTACCCAAGGCTGACCCTGATCATCGCCCTGGTTCTAGGCGAAACGGCAGAGCGGTCGTTCCATCAGGTCATGCTGATCTCGGACGGGCAGGCGCTTGCTTTCATGCTGAACCGGCCTGTATCCGTGATCCTGATCGTGGCCACGGTCATCACTTTTCTTCTGCCGTCGCTGCGACGGGTCCGTCAGAAAAGGGCACTTGTGAAATGAGCGAGAAAGCGCGCTGGGAATCCCGTTTCGCCGTCGATCACTACGTGTTCGGCACCGCGCCCAATGCGTTTCTGGCGCGTCAGGCAGGCTTGCTGCGTCCTGGCCTTAGCGCCTTGTCGATTGCAGATGGTGAAGGGCGCAACGGTGTCTGGCTGGCTGAGCAGGGGCTAGTCGTCACCAGTCAGGACTTCTCACCCCGCGCGCAGGTCAAGGCGCAGGCGCTCGCCAAAGAGCGGGGTGTTGAGCTGACCCTAGTGCTGGCCGACATTCTAGCTTTTGACTGGCCCGAGGCAGAGTATGACGTGATCGTGGGGATCTTCTTTCAGTTCCTCTCACCACCAGACCGGGCCGAGGTTTTTGCCGCTATCCAAAAGGCGGTCAAGCCGGGTGGCCTGATCCTGATCGAAGGCTACGGCTTGCGCCAGCTAGAATACGGCACGGGCGGTCCGAAGATTGCCGAAAACCTCTATTCGCCAGAACTCCTTGAAAAGGCGTTCAGCGATTGCGTCAGAGTCGATATCAACGCCTATGACGCCGAGATCGACGAAGGGCCCGGCCATTCCGGCATGTCGTCCCTTGTCGATCTGGTAGCGCGGCGCTGATCCGGGTCAGTCGGTTTCGATCACGACCATCGTGTCATGCGGAATGACCTTATAGGTCTTGAGGGCAACGATACAGGGCGGCGCGACGACGGCACCGTCGCGGATGTCGAACTGGCCGTTGTGAAAGTCACATTCAATGATGTGCCCGTCCAGATAACCCTCTGACAATGAGCCGGGACCGTGGGTGCAGGCATCGTCGGTGACGTAAAACGCACCTTCGGCGTGATAGACCGCCAACTCGAGATCGTCGATCTCGACCTTGAGGATGGTGCCGTCTTCCACATCGTCCCGGGCACAAAGTTCGATTTGTTTCATGTTCTGGCCTTATCGTTTCCTGCTAACCCAACTTTCCCTCGCAATAGTGGAACGATGTTCCGCATGCAAGAACTGCATTGAGATAGCCACAACCTTTTGCGGGCGAAACACTTGATCCGCTTCATCGCTACCCGCCGCATGAACCTCAATTTATGCTGAAAATACAATGCCTCAAGGTGGGGTTGACGCCTTGATTGGTTTTTTGTTCCGCATAGAAGAAAGTTGTTCTTGAAATGCGGATGGCGTATTAATCGGGCAAAGGACAGGAGGTGTCATGATGGATAAATCTGTATCCGATGAGGATGCATCAGGGGCCACACCCGAGGACGATGCAGCCATGCCTGCCGGCTATTATCATAGCCAGAAGGACCGGATTTTCGTGCGCGCCATTCAGGGCGAATACAACCTGGACTGGGAGCTAAAGCGCCTTCGCGCTATGCCCCGGGTCCGCAAGGCGTCCGAAATCAAGTTTGTTGACGGTCCGCAGGCCTACAGCCGCCACTATGTCGAACCGAAGGACGGCATCAGTCAGCTGTTTCACCTGCACCTTGAGGAATACGGCCCCGGCGGCAAGAGCCAGAAGCACGGGCATGTCAACGAAGCCGCCTTCTACATTCTGGATGGCGAAGGCTACGAGGTGCATGACGGCATCCGCTACGATTGGCAGGCCGGTGACGTGGCCATCGTGCACAACAATTGTGTCCATCAGCATTTTAACGCCTCGGACACAAAACCGGCGCGGGCGCTTGTCCTCAAGACCAAGCCGATGTTCGTTTTCATGAACATGCTGTTCCAGAAAACGGTTGAGCCGCGCGATACGACCCCGGCTCCGGGAGGTGAGAATTTCGTGGTCCGCGAAGAGGAAGAAGACCTCAATCATCCAGAGGGGGGGTACTGATCATGGCATGGGATGAAACCAGCGTCTGGATCGACGGCACTGAAAATCAGGACCTCTACCAACAGCTTTTGACCGACGCAGAGACAGCGCCCGATCGCAATGCGGCCCGCAAAAAGATCGTTCGACCGAACGAAATGCCGTGGGAATTGTCGCGTCAGGGCATCCTCAAGCACCTGATCAATGAGGGCATGAACACCCGCATGGAGACGGTCGATGCCTACATGCAGATTGTGCCGCCGGGGTCAAAGTCCGGCAAGCACCGGCACCTGGCCGAGGAATGTCTCTATGTCCTCGAAGGGCGCGGCTATGACCTGCATCAGGACTGCGACGTCGAGATCACCGACGACTACCACTGGAAGCCACAGGACCTGATCCAGAAGTTCGAGTACGAGGCCGGTGACGTCATCTATGTGCCGCCCAACACGATCCACCAGCACTTCAACGCTGATCCGGACCGCCCTTTGCGGCTTATCTCCACGATAAACCGGATCTTCAAACAGTGCGGGCTCAACGATCTTGAGCAAATCGAAGACGCGCCCGAATACACGCCGGGTGTCACACTGACGCCCGCGATCGTACGCGACATGCTCAAGACCAAAGGCTGACCGGGTTGATCCCTGGGGCGCCTAAAGGGGCGCCCTTTATCCTTCTTTTGTCCTCTTATAGGAAAGTTGCCCGATGTTCGGCGCTTTGCTTGCCTTTGCCTCGGCAGCCTTTTTCGGGCTGAACAATGCGACCGTGCGGCGCGGGGTCCTCAAGTCGACCGTGCTACAGGGGATGGCCATCACCGTTCCGCTGGGGGTGCCGATCTTCGCTGTCTTTGCCCTGTTCATGGGCGGCTATGGCGCTTTGGCCGACTGGGAAATGGCATCATGGGCCTGGATGTCGCTGGCGGGGGTGGTCCACTTTGTCGTCGGCCGCTACGGCAACTACCGCGCCACTCAGGCGCTGGGCGCAACGCTGTCGACCCCGGTACAGCAACTCAGCATCCTGATCGCCCTTCTGCTGGCCTTTTTGTTCCTGGGCGAGACGGTCAACCTGGTGAACCTGTTCGGGATCGCCCTTGTGATGGTCGGCCCGATGGTCGTTCTGCGCCGGCGCAAATCCAATACGGCCGCTGCCCGCGCCAAGGGGTTTGAGCCGGACTACCTGCCGGGCTTTTTCTGGGGGTTCATCTGTGCGCTTGGCTACGGCACCAGCCCGCTTCTGATTTCGCTTGGGCTGGGTGCCGACGGTGGCTTGTCCGACAGCGTTGCCGGGGTGCTGGTGTCTTACACGGCGGCCAGCGTTGTCGTGATTGCCCTTGTCCTAGTCATGGGCGGTCGCTCCTATATGGGCGGATTGGGCCGGGAGTCTGGCAAATGGTTCGTCATATCGACCTTCCTCGTCGCTATGTCACAGCTGTTTCGCTACCTCGCGCTCGCGGTCGCGCCTGTGTCCGTGGTGGTACCGGTTCAGCGGTTGTCGGTGGTGTTCCGTCTGATTTTCAACGGGATGATCAACCGAGATCACGAAGTGTTTGACCATTGGGTGGTCCTTTCGGTCCTGATCGCGCTTATCGGTGTCATCGCGCTTAGCGTGGACACGGACCTGCTGCTAGGATGGATGGGTTTGCCCGCAATCTTGGTCGAGACCCTCGCGCGTCCACTTGTTTGATCAAGCGGGTTATTCGCGGGCCTATTAAGCTGATTTTTTGCGGTCCCGTGATTTTCTGCTATACTGAACCTAAGTAGAGGAGCCGTCATCATTAACATCAAGCAGCTGGCATATCTGCGCAAAGCCATCGCGGTCGGCAATATCACGCAGGCCGCGCGCGCCCTGAACGTGGCGCAGACGGCATTGGGTATGCAGATCCGCAATCTTGAAGAAGAATTGGGGGTCACCCTGCTTGAGCGTCATTCGCGGGGGGTGACGGCAACGCCCGCGGGCGAGGTGCTGAATCGCTATGCTGATGACGTTATCTCGCTTCTGAACGAGGCGCGGCAAGCGATGAGTCCGTTTCAGGGCGGGACCGATGTTCAGGTGTCCCTGGGCCTGACCCCCAGTATCATGCGCCTTGTTGGCGACGACATCCTTGTCGAACTGGCCAAGACAATCCCGACTGTCAGCCTGCGTCTGGTTGAGGAGTTCAGCTTTGTCCTGATGCGCCTGTTGCAGCAGGGAGAGCTGACCGCCGCATTGACCTTTGGCCCCGACGATGACCCGGCCTTTGTCCGCACGGCCTTGCTGGAGGAAGAGCTGTGCTACCTTGTCGCCGCCGATCTTGCGCCGCCAGAGGACACGATTTCCTTTCGGAAGGTCCTGACGGCTGATCTTGCATTGACCGGTCGGGACGATGCTGTCTTTCGCCTCGTTGACGGGATCGCCCGTAGTCTTAGCATGGAGCTCAAGGTCGCCTACGAGGTTCAGTCGATCAGGGCGGTCAAGAACCTTGTCGCCAAGGGCATCGCCGCGACCATCATGCCCTATGGCGCGGCCGAGGGCGAATTGAGGTCGGGTGTGCTGAAGGCCCGACTGATCGTCGCGCCAAGCGTCATCCGGACACTGTTCTTTGTCTATCCCAAGGACCGGGGAGGGGTGGTCGAGACGCCAGAGTTCCGGCGTTTCGTCGAGGCGGTGGCCCAGCGGCTTGCCGCCAGCCCCGGCCCGGTGATCCGGCTGCTTTAGTTGCCCGAGAGGGACGCGCGCGCGGCATCCATTGAAACGCGGGGCAAGTCACGACGATCAATCGACATACCGGCCAAAGTGGTATCGGACAGCGATGCAAGCCGCGTGTAGATTGCATAGGCACGGTAGCCGCTGACGAACCCAAGGGGATCGCGCTTGATGCCGCCGTGAACGATGCTGCGGACCATATCCGGCAGTCGGGTGTTCGGTGCGGCGTAGTTCAGATCTGCTGTTGCTGACATTTGGGTTATCCTTATTGCTGCGGTGCAGAATAATGGAATCCCGCAATTTTTCAACCACTCCAGTGGCCTTGCATGGCGGCTTTGCCGCAGGTGCAAGGCTCCTGAAGTGGTCGCATTATAGCCCTCGTGCGGTCAGTGCTGCGTCCAGCCTGGGGTAGACCCGGCGGGCGTTGCCTTCAAAGACCTTGGCCTTGTCAGACGTCGGAATGTCCAGCGCGTCGACATAGCGCTTGGTATCGTCAAAGTTGTGACCCGTTTCAGGATCCACGCCCTTGACCGCCCCGAACATCTCGGACGCAAAGAGGATGTTGTCCACGTCGATCACCTCGAACAGCAGGTCAATGCCGGGCTGGTGATAGACGCAGGTGTCGAAGTAGACGTTCTTCATCACATGTTCGGTCAGCTTGGGCTTGCCCAGCATGTCGGCAAGGCCCCTGTACCGCCCCCAATGATAGGGTACGGCCCCGCCGCCATGCGGGATGATCAGGCGCAGATCGGGGAAATCGCTGAACAGATCGCCCTGGATAAACTGCATGAAGGCTGTCGTATCGGCGTTGATGTAATGGGCACCGGTCGCATGAAAGTTCGGGTTACACGAGCCCGACACATGGATCATTGCGGGGACATCCAGCTCGACCAGTTTTTCAAAGAACGGATACCAGCTACGGTCGGTCAGCGGGCGACCGGACCACATGCCCCCCGAGGGATCGGGATTCAGGTTGCAGCCGACAAACCCCAGCTCAAGGATGCAGCGCTCAAGCTCTTCTATCGAGTTTTCGATTGGGGCCTGGGTCGACTGTGGCAGCTGGCAGACCCCGATGAAGTTTTCGGGGAAAAGCTGGGTCACCCGGTGGATCAAGTCGTTGGACAGGCGCGTCCAGGTTTTTGACATTGCCTCGTCGCCGACATGGTGACCCATGCCCGACGCGCGGGGCGAAAAGATCGTCATGTCCGCACCACGTTCCTTCAAGGCGCGAAGCTGGTTGTTGATGATACTCTCGCGAATTTCGTCGTCCGAAATCGCACCCAGCACCGGTGGAGGGGCAGTGGGGTCATCGAAATGCGCGATCTGCGCCTTGCGATAGTCCATGAACGCCTTGGGTTCGGTCGTGTAGTGGCCGTGGCAGTCGATAATCATGTTTTAACCCTCGTTCCCGTCATAGTCGGCCTGATCGACATAGATCAGGCCCTTTTCCGCCAGCCGCGGACGCATGTTGTTGATGTCGAGGCCAAGTTCGCCCGCGCCGTAGCGTTGGCGCACCATGGCCTCGCGCTCCTCCCGGGCGGCAGAGGCGGCCAGTACCGCCGCCGCGCGCAGGCGGGGGACCACGACGACACCGTCATCGTCGGCCACGATGACGTCACCGGGGTTGACCACCGCATCTGCGCAGGAGATCGGGACATTCACGTCGCCCAGAGTTTCCTTGACCGTCCCGTGGGCCGAAATGCTGCTGGACCAGACCGGAAAGCCCATTTTTTCGAGGTCTGCAATATCGCGGCAGCCCGCGTCGATGATCAGACCGCGCACGCCGCGTGCCTGCATCAGCGTGCCCAGAAGGTCGCCAAAATAGCCCGATTGCGACGCCGAGATGGGGCTAAGCACCATGATGTCGCCCGGCTGGCATTGTTCTGCCGCCACATGCAGCATCCAGTTGTCGCCCGGAGGGGCCGAGACAGTCACTGCCGTCCCGCTGATCCGCGCCCCTTTCCAGATCGGGCGTATACGCGGGGCCATGAGACCGGTCCGCCCCTGCGCCTCGTGCACGGTGGCGACGCCGTAGTTTCCCAGCGCATCGGTATCGGCGCGGTTGGCCCGTTTGATGTTGGTGACGACGACAGGCATGGATGATCTCCGGTTCAGCTGACGGTTTTTGCGCGACAGGCGGCGAACCCGGCCTGTAGCTCTGCATGGTTAAGGTTTCGGCCGATCAGGACAAGTCGGCTTTCACGGGCCTCGCCCGCACGCCATGGGCCGATCTCATCACTTTCGATCAACATGTGAACGGCCTGCACGACGATGCGGTTTACCTCGCCTGCGACGTCAAGAATGCCCTTGGTGCGCAGGATGTCGGCGCCGCGTTCTGTCAAAAGCGTCTCGAGCCAGTTTTGGGCAGAGCGGCCATCAAGTGGCGTGCCACAGCGCAGGGTGACAGAGGCGATACCGGCTGATTCAATGTGGTCATGGTCATGGTCATGAACGTGTGCTGGGTCAACCGCGCCGCCCAGCCTGTCGGCCAGCCGGACCGGGTCGAAACCCTGCCGGTTGAGGATCTCTGCCGCCGCGACGCGACCTCGATCCGTTTCGATCAGGGCTGCAAAGGGGTTGATCGTCGCCAGCAGTTCACGGGCCGATTGCGGGGCAGCAGCTTCTGACACCTTGTTCAGCACAATGCAATCGGCCACAGCGATCTGGTCGGCGGCGTCCTCGCTACGCTTTAGCTGACCGGCAATGTGGATGGCGTCGACAACCGTCACGACGCCGTCCAATCTGCACCGGCCTGCAAGGATCTGATCGGCCATGAAGGTCTGCAGCACCGGGGCAGGGTTGGCCAGCCCGGTCGTCTCGATCACGATTCCGTCCAGATCAGTGCGGGAGCGCAGCAGTTCGCGCAGCGTTCGGATCAGATCGCCCCGGATCACGCAGCAGATGCAACCGCTGGACAGCTCGATCAGGTCTTCGGCGCCGCTGTCGATCAGGTCCCCGTCGATACCGGCATCGCCAAATTCGTTAACCACGATGGCAAGCTTCAGGTCGCGGGTCTGCGTCAGTAGGTGGTTGAGCAGAGTGGTCTTGCCCGCCCCCAGCGCCCCCGTCACGATCGTGACAGGCACGCGGGCGTCCGCTGTCCCCCCTGCCTGCATCCCTAGTCCCAGGGCATCAATGAGACATGGATCACGTCACCGCTGCCCCCGACCGCCTTGATAGCGGCATCGGTGTCTTGCAGGCCAAAGCGGTGAGTGGTGATGAGATCAAGCGGGAACCGGTCCGAATTCAACTGCTGCAGCGCCAGTTCGCAGCTTTCGTAGTTGTGGCCGCGCGCCGCCTTGATGGTGATGTACTTGTTGGCCACCTTGGCCATTGGAAAGTTCGGGAAATCCCCGGCCTCGCCCTGGATAAGCAGGGTGCCGCCCTTACGTTTAAGCGCCTCGATCCCCAGCAGGGTCGGGATGGTGCCGGCGCCTGCGGTGCAATCCAGGGCCACGTCGACGCCTTCACCTCCGGTGATCTCAGCGATCCGGGCCACAGGGTCTTCGGCTTCAACGTTGATGACGTAGTCGGCACCCAGTTGAAGCGCGACTTCCATCCGCTTGGTGTCCTTATTCGTGCCGGTCACGATGATCAGCGATGCACCAGCCTGCTTGCAGGCGACGACCTGGCTAAGGCCTTGCTGGCCAGGACCTTGCACCAGGACGCGGCTGTTATAGCCGACGCCGCAATCGAACAGCGCCCATTGAATGCCATTGGCCATGGGGGTCACCACACCGGCAAGCTCGGGACTTAGCCCATCGGGGACACGGTGCAGGATCGAGTTCCACGGCAGATACATGTATTGTGCAAAACCACCCCACAAGTGCGGCGCCTTGAGCGCGGAGGTATAGCCAAAGCGAATGCCATCAGGGTTCTTGCGCCAGTCGGTCGCCATGCAAAGGCGGTAGTCGCCGCGATGGCAATGTTCGCAGTTCATGCAGCCAACGTAGTGTTCAGCAAAGACCCGGTCGCCTTCTTTCAGCCCGCGGCGCTTCTTGAAGGTGGCCCCGGCCTTGGCGATGACACCGATATTCTCATGACCCATGATGACTGGATCGGAAATTGGCGGTTTTGCGTAGAACTTGACATCCGTGCCGCAGATACCCGCCACTTCAACCTTAAGCAGGGCGGCATCGTCTGGTATGTTGGGCATGTCATATTCGCGGAATTCGGTACGATGCGGGCCTGTGCGGACCGCTGCGAGGACTTTCTCGGACATCCCGGACACTCCAATTCTGCGTTGACCATTTGCTACCAAAGGGCCAGACTGCTAGCAAGAACAGAGTTCCGTATGGCGGAACGCATGGGACAAAAGGCGAGGGGTCGCGGGCGTCCTCAGAGGGTATGACACGGCGCGAAAATGTTTGGACGGGCAGCCACGGACACCCGAAATCTGCAGTCACTTGAACAGGTTGAAACCTGGACAAGAGAGACCTTTGGCCTGACCGACGATTGCCTTGTGCTGGTGTCCGAAGAGGCGGGCCGCCTTCCCGGTTTTCCAGCTTTCCTGACAGTCGTCCTGTTCTGGACGCCGGACGGAACACGACACAGGCTGACCCTGTTCAAACCAGTCGCTGACGTTGTTGCCAGCGACATGCCTATTCACTGGCTGCGTCCGTCTCTTGTTGACGACGCGGGCGATTGTTGCTGACAAACCGACGCGGGGCCAAATACCCCGAACGTCGAACATGAGGATACCGAAGATGAGCAGACCCCGTTTCAACGCTGTGTCGCGCACCCAGGGTAACAACCGCGCCCTCAAGGAGGGGCAGGTTGGGCTGCCCGACTTTGACCTTGCTTTCGAGGAGGTGCCGGTGCTGGTGAAGGGCTTCCGCCGCATGGTCCGTGAACTGGCCTATGACGTCTGCGAGATGGCGCTGACCACCTATCTTTGCGCAAAGGCGCATGGAGTGGGCTTTACTGCCCTGCCGATCTTTCTGGTGCGCGACTTTCACCATGGCAACATGATGTGGAACACCGATATCGGGATGACCCGTCCAAAGGACCTCGAAGGCCGTCGCGTTGGCGTCAACCGGGGCTACACGGTCACCACCGGCGTCTGGGCCCGGTCGATATTGCAGGATGAGCATGACGTTGATCTGTCGCGGGTCACTTGGGCCCCTTCGGGCGATGAGCATGTGGCGAGCTTCGTAAACCCCGCCAATGTCATCCCGATGGCCAAGGACGAAGACCTGACCGAGGCATTGGGCGCGGGTGCGCTGGCCGGGGTCGTGGGCACAACGGTGGATCATGCCAATGTCGCGCCAATCGTACCGGATGCTTTTGCGGCCGGGGTGGCCGCCCTCAAGTCGCGCGGCCTTTACCCCATCAACCATCTTGTCGTTGTGAAGGACGAGGTGCTGGCCGCCAACCCCGGTCTGGCAACCCAGCTGTTCGAGGCATTTGCCGCCTCAAAAGCGCTGTACCTTGATGACCTGAAGGCAGGACGGATTGAAACCCTGTCCGCTGCCGACAAGGTGCATCTGGCTGCGATGGAGGTGATCGGCGACCCGCTGCCCTATGGCATTGCCCCGAATGAGGCAGTCTTGAACATGCTGATGGGCCATGCGGTGACGCAGCAGATCATCCCGGGGCCTACCCCGCTCGAGGCGCTTTTTGTGGCCGAGACCCTGGATCTCGTGGGCTAAAGGTGGAGGAAACTTCAGCCGCCGAAGTGCCCGAGTCCCGCTGGGTCGCCTTCCAGTTTCCCGGGTTTGGCAAGTATTGGGGGGCCGTGGTGCTGTCCGGCTTTGCCGTGCAGATCCAGACCGTGGCCATTGGCTGGCAGGTCTATGACATGACCCGTAACCCGTTTGACCTTGGTCTGATCGGGCTGTCGCAATTCCTGCCCGCCCTTCTGCTGGTGATGGTCACGGGCGCTGTCGCGGACAGGTTTCCCCGGCGGCGGATCATGGGGGTTTGTCTGGCCATCGAGGCCGTCGCCGGGACCGGGCTTCTGCTTTACACCCATTTCGGGGGCGGGTCGGTCGCGGTGATCCTCGCGTTGCTGGCCGTCTTCGGCACGGCGCGGGCGTTCTTCAACCCGGCGCGGCAGTCAATCCTGCCCAACCTTGTCCCGCCCCGGCATCTGGGCAACGCCATCGCGGTCAATTCGACGGCCAATCATCTGGCCCGGATTGGTGGGCCTGTCGCGGGGGGGCTGCTCTATGGGCTGTCTGCACAGCTGGCTTATGGCATGGCGGTGGCCTTCCTCGTGATTTCGGCGGTGCTTGTGCTTGGCATCCCCAAGCCCGCAGCGCGCAAACCTGCCGGACGCACAAGCTGGTCGACACTCAGCGCAGGGTTTCGCTACATCTGGTCGGAAAAGGTTGTCCTTGGCGCGGTGTCGCTGGACCTGTTCGCGGTGTTGCTGGGCGGGGCCACAGCGCTGATGCCGGTATACGCCCGCGATATCCTGGATCTTGGGCCGTCAGGGCTGGGCCTTCTGATGGCAGGGCCGGCGATCGGGGCCGTGGCCGTCGGGTTTTACCTCATGGCCAATCCGATCCGCGATCATGCGGGGCATGTCATGTTTGCCTCTGTCGCGGGTTTCGGGGTTTTCATGCTGGTCTTCGCCTTTTCCGAGACGGTCTGGATTTCGGTTCTGGCGATGATCCTTGCGGGCGGTTGCGATATGGTGAGCGTCTTTGTGCGCGGCACGCTCATCCAGCTTTGGACCCCGGACGAATTGCGCGGGCGGGTCAATGCCGTCAATCAGGTGGCCATCGGTGCGTCAAACGAATTTGGCGCGTTCCGGGCGGGCAGCATGGGGGCGCTGACAGGCCCGGTGGCGGCCGTCGCCCTTGGGGGCATCGGCACGCTGGCGATCGTGGCGCTCTGGATGCGCTGGTTTCCCGGGCTGCGCGAGATCCGCAGGCTGGACCAAGTCTAGCCAAGTGATCCCAGGAAGCTCAGGATGCGGGCCGGGGCGTTGTCCTCGGTCTGCTCAGCGGTTGGGATATCCCAATAGTCAGAGCCCTTGAGGCATTCCTGCAGATACCGCGCCGCCGAGGTTGCGTGAAACCCGTCCGAGCCGGGGATGATGAGGCTGGGGATATCAAGCGTCATCAGGTCCTCGGGCTCTGCCCCGGGGGCGGTGTCCCGGTCCATCATGCCGCGCACCATGGCCGATACCGTCAGCAGGTAGCGGGCCTGGTCGAGCGCGGCGTAATCCTTGGCAAAGTCCTCCGAATTGCGGATCGGTTCACCCCAGGGACCGCCACGCGGATCGGCCGAAAAGTTTTTGTCGTGGCTGCGCACCAGATCGACAACGGCCTGCAACCCGTTCTCTTCGACAAAGGCCATGTGACGTGCGAACCGCTGGTGCGAGCTGATCCGGTAGTTGGCACCACCCACGGGCCAGTAATGGATCATCGACAGGGTCCGCGTCGGATGCGCGACCGCAAAGGCCATGACCGGACAGCAGCCCATGCAGCCGCCCATGATATGCGCCTTTTCAAAGCCAAGATGATCGAGCAGGCCCGCCCCTTGCCGGACATAGCTGTCCCAGCCGATCTTTTCGACGCGGCCACCGGACTGGCCGTTTTCGCGCCGGTCGAAGGTGATGCAGGTGTAGGACTTGGGTAGATGATCAAGCAGTTTGATCCGGGCATAGACACCCAGATCGCTCCACTTCTCGATCCGAGCGTCAAAGCCGCCGGGTGAATACATCAGGAGAGGCGGGCCCTCTCCGATGACTTCGTAGCGGGTCGAGATGCCGTCAATGTTTGCGAATGCCATCATGATCTTCCCGGTTGGCCCTTGATCTGGCGGGCGGCGCGCACGTCGCCGGCGCATTCGGCCAGCGCGTCATGGATCGTGCGGGCAATATTGGCGTAGCTGTCGGGTTCCTTGGTTAGGGCGGCGACATTGTATCCCACGGCAGCCGTGGACAGGCGGATGCGGCCATCCAGCCACGGCCCGCCGCCAAACCCGCCGATGACAGGGATGCCGACCGACTTGACCACTTCGGGGCCAACGACCGGGCCGGAATTGGTGAAATCCAGCAGGACAGCGCCCGCGGCCTCAAGCATCTGGGCCTCTTCGATCATCCGGGCCGTCATCTCGGAGGGCAATTGCGCCACCGATCCGGCCTGGTTCTCGTAGGGCAGACCCATCGACAGCGCGGTCTGCGGTGTCAGGCCGAACTGTGCCCAGACAGGCACCCCTGCGCGGGTCAGGGCTGTGACAGCTTCAGGGTAGTCGGCAGCTCCATCCAGCTTGATCATGTCGACGCCGGCCTCTTTGACAAAGCGGATCGCGGCGCGCACGGCACTGTCGACGCCTTCCTGCAAGGGGCCGTAGGGGAAATCGGCGCTGACCAGCGCCGTCTTTGTGCCGCGTCGGACCGCCCGTGTGACAACGATCATCTCGTCCATCGTCACTTCAAGCGGGTTGTCATGGCCCCAAAGGTTCTTGCCCACGGTGTCCCCGACCGACACGATGTCCACGCCCACCCGGTCGGCGATCGCGGCCATGTGGTAGTCCCATGCCACCACGCCAAAGATCTTTTCGCCACGCTTTTTCTTGTCGTACAGGGCGGGGATTGTGACGGCGGTCATATGACAAACTCTTCCATGGTTTCGGGGGCGAACATTTCATCGACGCTCAGCAGGCGCGGGGACAGGCCCGACAGGTGGTGATAGCGCAGGAACGTCTCAAGCGTCTGGCGGTTGCGCTCAACGCCGTAGGGCCAGAAATCCGGGCCCATCATGGCAAGGGTTTCTTCGACATGGGCATTGAACCAGGGCAACATGCCTTTGAGGGCGGCGGTCTCTTGCAGCCCCTCGTAGGTCAGTTTCTGGGCCTCGCGGAAGGCTTGGAACAGGTTCATAGCGATCCAGCGGTTGGCCTCGTAGACCTCGCGCCGGATGGCAATGACATGCATAATCGGGAAAATGCCCGTCTCGCGCCAATAGGCCTGTTCGACGGGGACGAAATCCTCGAACAGCCGTTTGACCGTGACCCCGTCAAAGGTAGAGGGCTTGCGGGCCGTGTGCAGGGCGTCGATCTCGCCCGTGGCCAGCATCTGGGCAAGGGTCTGGTCGGGGCCGATCCGCTCTACCCGGATGTTCGGCGGCAGATCGAGTTTGAGCTTTTCGTCCCGGTTGGGCGCTTCTTCCCCGCCGGTGACATAGGTGACGGAATCGACCGGCACACCGTAATGTTCGTCCAGAATGCCGCGGATCCAGACCGGGGCCGTCATCTGGTATTCCGGCGTTCCGATGCGCTTGCCGATCAGGTCAGATGGCTTTGTGATACCCGCATTGGCATTCACATAGATGCAAGAATGGCGAAAAAAGCGGCTGGGAAAGACTGGGATCGCCACAAAGGGCCGGTCCGGTTTGAACAGTGACACGACGTAGGACGACATCGACAGTTCCGAGACGTCGAATTCCTTGTTCCGCAACATCCGGAAAAAGGTTTCCTCAACGATCATGTTGAGGAAGGTGACATCAATGCCCGAGGGCCGGACCCGGCCATCCATAAGCGGTTGAACCCGGTCGTAGTCCCAGCATCCGATCGTCAGATTGAGGTTGGCCATGGAAGCGGTCCTTTGCGGGGTCAGTAGAATTCGTCGAAGTGCAGCTGCGTCATCGGCGTTCCAGCCTCATGCGCCATCTTCTGGATTGCCGCGGACATCACCACAGGGCCTGCGAAATAGATCTCGTGGTCCTTGAGCGTCTCGCCCATCGTGTCGTGCACGATGTCATGAACAAAGCCGCCGGGCCCGGTCCATGCCGGATAGGGTTCGGACAGAACAGTTGTCAGGGTGATGGCCGGATGCAGCCCGGTCAGCAGGGCAGGATCAAACATGTCGTCCTGGGTGCGGCATCCATAGAAGATGTGCATCTTCCGGTCCTCGAGCAGGCCCGCCGCCACCGCGCCGCGCGCGATGGACACCATGGGAGACAGGCCCGACCCACCGGCCATCAGCACGATGTCGCGGGGGCAATCGGTATCGAGGTAGGCGGTGCCATAGGGGCCATCGAAATCAAGGGTGTCGCCCGGTTGCGCGATGTCGAACAGGTGTCCTGTCAGGGCGCCCTCCGGAACCCGGCGGATCTGGAACTGCCATTGGCCGGTGCCGGGCAGGTTGGAAAACGAATAGGGTCTGCCGCCTGCAATGCCCGCAACCGAGATCAGGGCATATTGGCCCGGGTGGAACATATCCTCGCCCGCCATCTCGAAGGTAAACTCGGTTATGTCCTGGGTGATCGGTTCGGCGGACAACAGTGTGCCCGAACGGCGCGTGGGTTGTGGCGTCACCGCGAATTTCGGATCGGCGCGGAACTTGATCTTGCAGGGGCCATTCGGGCTGGCCTGACAGCCCAGAAAGCGCTTGCGCTTTAGGTCGCGCTCGGACCAGGCGGGGGGATCTTCGCGCAGGTGCGTCACCGATCCTTCGATGACCTCGAACCGGCAATTACCGCAGGATCCGACGTTGCACGAATAGGCCATCCCCAAACCGGCCCGCAGGGCCGCGCGCAGGATCGTGTCGCCTTCGGCGCACTCAAAGACGGTGCCGTCCGGCGCCAGGCTTATTTCGACCAAGATTTCTTCCCCCCTTAACCTGACGCCTCAGCGTCAGATGTAGACCCTTTGTCTTTTGATATAGCCAAGCCGTTCCGAGATCGCCGTGGCAGCCTCGAGCACGGTTTGCGACAGCTTGTTGAACTGGCTGCGCCGAATGCGGACACGCGGCCCGGCCACACCAACGGCAGCGACGATCCTGCCGTCGCCATTGTAAATTGGCGCCGCGATGCACCGAGTTCCGGCATCGCAAGTCTCGTCTTCGGTCGCGTAGCCCTGCCGCTTGACCTTGCGGATCTGGTTGCGCAGTTCCTCTTCCTCGAGCACCGTTGCAGGCGTCCGCGCTACCCTGGGCTGCGCCAGGAATTTCTTAAGCTCGGGTTCCCGAAGACCTGACAAAAGACTCATGCCTTCGGCAGTGCAATAGGCCGGTCGCAACTGCCCGGTGGCAGAGCGCAGCCTGAGGGTTTGCGGACTTTCCAGGTCGTGCAACAGAACAACGCTTTGCCGCTCCAGAACGGCCAGGCGCACATTCTCGCCGGTCTTCTCGCGTAGCTCGTTCAGGATCTGTCGCGACTCTGTCGTGACATCCAGTCGTGCGCGGACCAAAGAGCCCAGGGTGAACAACTCGATCCCAAGGCAATACCGGCCGGTCTCGGGGTTCTGTTGCAGCAGACCTTCGTCAAGCAGGGCGCTTGCCAGTCGGTGGACGGTGCTTTTGGCGACGCCAAGACGCTTGGCCAGTTCGCTGATCCCGACATCTTCGTCTTCGGCGCTAAAGGTCTTGAGAAGGTGGATTGCCGTCGTGACCGAGGACAGGCGTCCCCCGTCGCGGCGCGGGTTGCGGCGGGTTTCGGTTTTGGGCTTTGGGGTAAGGTCTTCACTCATGACAGGATACCTGTTCCGCTGAAAAGAACGATGTTCCATTTCTGGCGGTCTCGCTGACACGAGTCAATCTTTCGCGGGGAAGTGCATGGCCCTCGACGTAAGATATGTTGAAGGGGCAGGATGCCACAATCAACCCTCCCTGTCAGGCCCGGAATCGGGGTTTGCGTCCCCCGGGCCTTGTGCGTCATCGGCATGGGAATGGTCGTGCCCGTGGTGATGCCCGTGCCCGTGGTGATGTCCGTGTCCATGGCTATGGGCGTGCCCATGGCTGTGCGTGTGGCCATCCGCATGGGTGTGGCTGTGGTCGCCAACATGCCGATGCGCCGGGGCCGGAATCGCGTCGGGATCGGCAAAGTGGATGCGTTCATGACGCCGAGGCCCGAGGGGGTCTTCTGAAAACAACAGCGACTTTACCGTGACCGGCACCGTGAACGAAGGCAGGCGTATCTTGCCAAGGTCGATAAAGTCAAAGTCGCGCAGGCTGATCCCGTCCAGGATCAGGAGGTCGTTCTCGATCTCCAATTCCTCCCGCAGGATGCCTCCTAGGGTCTGGGCGATATCCCCGTCCAGCATGACATAGAGCGGGTGTCCGGCCTCAAGGCGTGGCGCAAGCGCGTTAGCGATGCCGTCAGCAAGTGCCCGGATCGGGGCATAGTCTGGCGGCAACGTGTAGTCGAACATCAACGCCACTTCGTTGTCAGCCGGGGTCAGGTCAAAGGCCACGAAATGCCGGGCAATGGCGGCGCTGATCGCGGCGGCGTCGGGCCGGTCCTGCATGTCGATGTCGGGTTTGAGGACCTGCATGCTTCTGCGCGGCAGGACCCGGCCGGGGGCCGTGATCGTGCTGGTCTGGCCGCTAAGCTGGACCGAATATTCCGAAGCCCCAAGGGCCGTCGCACGGATACAGGCAGCGGCGGGCAGCATGGGCGTGCCGAAGGCTCCGGCAAGGACCCGCTCGCGTAATGTAGCGCCCAGATGGATACCCAGATCGCCAAAATCGCGGCTTTCCCGCCCGCCGACATATTCACCCACGCCACCGGAAAAGACGACACCATCGAGGTGTTCGAGGTCGTCTGGCACCTCGGTCAGGAAAAGGCCCGCGACAGCCTGCGGCAAAGGCCGCTGTGTGACGGCTTGTTCCACAAGGCCCGCCATATGGGCGGCGACCGTCGCCATTTGGCTGCCCGATGCGAGGTCCCCTACCTTTAGCGGCACCCCTGCAGCACGCGCATGGTGAAGGCCCGCGGGGTCGGCCCGCACGACATGCCCGTCCGCCGTCGCAATCAGCCGACCGCCGACGTGCAGGGCCGCGGTCCAGACGACCTTGCCGTTCTCGCACAGGGCCAGTTTCGTCGTGCCGCCGCCGATGTCGATGTTAAGGATACGACCCTGTTTGTCATGGCTCATCTTGGCCGCGCCAGAGCCATAGGCGGCCAGCATCGCCTCCATATGGTTGCCCGCCGTGGCGGTGACGAAATCCCCGCCTTTGGCTGAAACGATGTCGGCAATGGCCTGTGCGTTGTCGCGGCGCAGCGCCTCGCCCGTCAGGATGACGACGCCGGTGTCGATGTCGCTGGGCCGAATGGCCGCTGCTGCATAGGCGTCATCGATGATCGCCCCAAGGGCGCCGGCATCGATCCGGTTTTCGTCCGCATAGGGGGTAAAGGACACCGGCGACTCAAAGGCCGTCTTGCGGTCGACGATGACGTAGCGGCTGGCAAGGCTATGGCCGACGCGCTGCAGGTGGATGGTGGAAAAGATGACCTGAGTCCCGGCTGACCCAATATCGATTCCCACCGATGTCAAGGAGACGTTGTCACGCTGCCAGATAGGGTTGTCCTCAAGGGGGCCGGGGTCGATATCGTCATGATCGTGATCCGCATCACCATCATGTTCATGAGCATAGAAATCACCGAACATATGGTCATCGACAGTGTGTTGCCCGGTCTTGTTCTTCTGCTCTGGCATGCCTGATCGTTCCTCTATGCGGACCATCGGTCCATTGACGGAACAGTAGCCGTGGCCTAGGCTCGGTGCAACGTAAATTATCGTGGTTGGACCTTTGGCGTTTATGCCTGGTTCATTCGACAGGGAGAGCGCACATGGTCAAGTCAGCCATCGTCTCGGACAAGCTTGCAGAGAAGTTCAAGACGGAAAAGGAAACCCCCTATACCCGCTTTATCGCGGACGAAGGGCTCGACATCATCAACGGCCTCTACATCCCCAGCCTGCACGAGGTCGAGCTAAAGCCTTGGGCGCGCCGTGGCGGCAACGCGGTCTTTATCAACCACGACGCATCGCGCACCTCTAACGACTGCTACGTGATGGAGATCCCGCCCGCGCAAAAGCTGGCCCCGCAGCGTCAGCTATACGAAGAGACGATCCTGATCCTGTCCGGCCGAGGCTCAACCACCGTGTGGAACGACAGCGGCGACAAGGCGAGCTTTGAGTGGGGCCCGGGCGCGATCTTTGGCATCCCACTGAACGCCAATCACCAGCATTTCAACGGGTCGGGCTCTGCCCCGGCGCGGTTCGTGGCTGTGACCAACATGCCCCCCTTGCTCAATGTGTTCGAAGAGCCCGAGTTCATCTTTGGCACCCAGCACGATTTCAAAGGCCGCTTTTCGGGCGAGCCTGACTATTTTGCCGATCAGGGCGAACAGAAGGGCCTCCTGATGGAGACCAACTTTGTCGCCGATGCCGTAAATCTGCCGCTGATCGAGGCGAAAGAGCGTGGGGCAGGGGGCGGCCACATCCGCTTCCAGCTGGCCAAGTCGTCGATGAACAGCCACATCAGCCAGTTCCCCATCGGGACCTACAAAAAGTGCCACCGTCACGGCCCCGGCGCCCATGTCATCATCCTGTCCGGTGAGGGGTATTCCCTTATGTACCCCGAGGGCGAAGAGCCTACCCGCTACGAATGGAAGGTCGGTTCCATGATCGTGCCGCCGAACATGTGGTTCCACCAGCACTTCAACACCGGCACGACACCTGCCCGCTACCTTGCGTTCAAGTATGAGGGCGTCGCGATCCGCAACGCACAGGGCGTGCCGAAGGCGTGGATTTCGCGCCGGATCGGCGGCGACCAGATCGACTACGCGGACGAAAGCCGTGAAGTCCGGACAATGTTTGCCGATGCCCTTGCCGCCAACGGTCTGACGCCCAAGATGGACGCAGCCTACGAGGCAGAAATACCGGAATTGCCGCCCATCGGCTAAGGGACCGTCAGAATATGCAGATTACGCCCCCGCGACTTTGCCTGCGGGTGATTAGGAAGAGGAACAGACATGCTGCGCAAAGAGGTTAACGAGCTTCTCACCCAGACCGATGTCGGAACGCCGATGGGCGAAATGTTTCGCCAATACTGGATTCCCGCCCTTCTGGCGTCCGAGCTTCCCGAGGACGACTGCCCGCCTGTGCGGGTCAAGCTGCTGGGTGAGCGTCTGATCGCTTTTCGTGACAGCAAGGGCCGTTACGGTCTGATGGACGAATTCTGCGCCCATCGCGGCGTATCGCTCTGGTTCGGCCGGAACGAGGAAGACGGACTGCGTTGCCCCTACCACGGTTGGAAATACGACTACACCGGCCAGTGCATCGAGGTGCCGTCCGAACCCGAAGAGTCCGGCTTTTGCGCCAAGATCAAGCTCAAGGGCTATCCACTGATCAAGATCGGCGACGTGCTGTGGACCCATATGGGCGAGAAAGAGTCCCGTCCGCCGGAACCCACTTGGGAATTCGCCACCGTTCCGTCCGAACAGACGTTCACCTCAAAGCGCTGGCAGGAATCTAACTGGCTTCAGGCGATGGAAGGTGGCATTGATTCAAGCCACGTTTCCTTCCTGCATTCGGGCAGCCTCAAGACTGACCCACTGTTTCGCGGCGCCAAGGGCAACAAGTATAACCAGGCCGACAAAAAGCCCGTCTTTGAGGTCACCGAACATGACGGCGGCCTTTATATTGGGGCCCGTCGGATGGCCGAGGAAGGGCACTACTACTGGCGCATCACGCCTTGGGTCATGCCGTCCTTCACCATGGTCCCGCCGCGCGGCGATCACCCGATGCACGGGCATTTCTGGGTTCCGATCGACGACGAAAACTGCTGGGCCTGGTCCTTTGACTACCACCCTGTCCGCGCCCTGACTCCGGAAGAGCGGCAGGCGATGATCGACGGCTACGGTGTCCACAACCAATACGAAGCCCCCGGCAGCTTCCGCCCGCGCCAGAACAAGGACAACGACTACCTCATGGACCGCGAGGCCCAGAAGCGGGGCGAGACCTATTCGGGTGTCTGGGGCATTGCGATGCAGGATGCGTCATTGCAGGAAAGCATGGGGCCGATCGTTGACCGCACCAAAGAAAACCTTGTGTCCACGGACAACGGCATAATCATGGCCCGCCACCGCCTGCGCAAGGCGGCCGTGGCGCTGCGCGACAAGGGCACACCTCCGCCGGGCCGCAGCCCGGAACATCAGATGGTTCGGTCCGCCGCGCGGGTCCTGCCGCCCGAGGAGCCCTTCGCTGAGGCCATGAAGGACGACCTCAAGGTTCGCCCAGGCGAAAAGCAGACGTCCGTCTGATGAAAGGGGCGGTCTGATCATGTTGGAAACGTCGCGGCCAACCCTGCTATCGAGCTGCGCCCGTGCCGCAACAGCGGCCGAGGCGAGGTTTCGGGTCGACTATCCCAATTCGCGGACCCGCGCCTCGCGCATCTTCGCCCTCGATGCCGGAGCGGCCGAGGCGATGTATGCCATTACCGAGGATCCGTGGAATGGCGCCCATTTCCTGACGGTGGGGGGCAACGGGGTGGTCGATCCGGATGCCACCGCCGCCGATGACTTGCCCCTGATAGGACCGGATGGCGCGGCTATCCGCCTGTCGCAAGAGATCGAAGGGGCCGATGTGGTCATCCTTCTGGCCTCCAACGACCGGCAAATCGGGGCCGCCGAAGTCATTGCCCGCGAGGCCTATCATCGCAAGATCATGATCGCCGGGCTGGCGCTTAGCAACGGGCTGTCCGGGTCTGCGACGGACCGGGTCGTGGCCGCGCTGCGCCCCTTTGCTTCGGTGTTGGTCGTGGCGTCGGACAACGACTTTATCCCTGCCATGTTAACCGCGCTAAGGGCCTGACGAACATGCTTCAATCATTGGCGATGCTTCCCCTGGGGTTTGTGATCGGGATGGGCCATGCCCTCGAGACCGACCACCTTGCCGCTGTATCCAATATGCTGGCCCGCAAGGGAAACAAGCGGGCCTTGATCGCGCGGGGGGCATTCTGGGGGGTGGGGCATACTCTGTCCCTGTTTGCGATCTGCAGCGCCGTTGTCCTGTTGGGCCTTACCATTTCCGGCGGCCTTCAGGCCGGTCTGGAATTCGTCGTGGGCGTCATGATCGTGGCGCTGGGCGTACAGACCTTGTGGCGGATGCATCGGGACAGGGTGCATGCCCATATCCATTCGCACGGCGACGAGGTGCATTTGCACCTGCATTCACATGCAGGCGAAACCGCGCCACATGAAGAGACCGCCCACGCGCATGAACACCGGCGGACCAACCTCAAGGCACTGGCCATTGGCCTTGTCCACGGTGCAGCAGGGTCTGGCGCGCTTTTGGTGCTGACTGTCAGCGCGACCCAGTCAATCTGGCAGGCGCTTGTTTACTTTGCGGTGTTTGGGATCGGGTCACTGGTCGGCATGGCTGCATTGTCTGCCGTTGTCGCCTTGCCGTTGACGGCGGCCCAGCGGGGCACCACCTGGCTGCGCAACGGCACGACCGGACTGATCGGCTGCGCGGCGCTGTGGTTCGGGGCAGTTATTATGTTTGAGAACGGGATGGCGTTGCAGCACCTGCTGCGCTGACCCAAGGGGAGATAAGGCGATGTGTGGCGAACTCGACGACAATGTTCAGATCGGGCAGGACCTGCTGGCCAAGCTCAAGGTGATGAGCGGAATGCTCGGCCTCAACGAGCAGGGCGCGGCCGGGCAGGGTCCGACCGGTCTTGAAACGGCCGAAGGACGGGCGGCCTATATGGAGGCGCTGTTCAATGCTGGCCTGACCCGGGCGTTGGCGGACACCAATGCGGCCGAACCCGAAGAAATCGTCGACGCCATCGCATCGCAGGCCATCGCCTTTGGGCGGCTTGCCGGCTTTCTGGCGGGTCAACTGCCGCCCGAGGCCGACCTGTTCTGCACCACGATGGAGGCCATGATGGCCGGACACGCCGAAACAGCGCATCTCGCTCGGAAATACCGGCACCAGCAGGATCATGCCCATGGTCACAGCCATGACCATGACCACGATCATCACCACTAGCAGGACATGGCGCCGATGGGGTCCTTTGCCTTTCTGACCGACAGGGTCTGGCTTCGGGCTCTGGCGCGGGATGCGTTTGGCAAGGACTTCTGGGGCTTTCTGGCGGCCGCCATCGGCTTTGGCGTGCTGTGTTGGTGGTGGAAAGGGGCCGAAGTGACCCTCGAGGCCCTGCGCAGCGATGTTGAGTTGCTGCTCAAGGTGCTGCCTCGCATCGTGCTGGCCCTCTCGATTGCGGCCCTGATCTGGGTGATGCTGCCGCGAGACAGGATTTCCGGGCTTGTGGGGCAAGAGGCTGGTCTGGCTGGGCTTATCATCGCCACAATGGCCGGGGCGCTGACGCCGGGCGGGCCGTCGTCGGCCTATGCCCTTCTTGCTGTGCTGGGAACGTCTGGGGCGGACCGGGGGGCGATGATCGCCTATATTACCGCCTGGGCCACTCTGGGTTTGCAACGTGTGCTGGTCTGGGATGTGCCCTTCATGGGGGCAGAGTTCGCGATGCTGCGTGTGCTCGTCAGCCTGCCCTTGCCGATCCTGGCCGGGCTTATCGCCCGACGACTGCCGTTCGAGATGATCCTGCGTGACTTCGTGCCGATGACCGTGAAAGGGCGCGGCGAATGATGAGCATTGGGATCGTCATCCTGACAATCTGCCTTCTTGTGCTTGTCTTTCTGGCGCTGCGCCGGCGCGAAGACCCGGGGCCTGTGGTCCGCCGGATGCTTGAACAGTTCTCCAAGCTGATCCCCCGGATGCTTTGCGCCCTCGTGGCGGCAGGGTTCATTGCCCAGTTGATCCCGCAGCAAGCGATTGCCGCACTCTTGGGGGAAGAGGCGGGGATTGTAGCGCTGCCCATCGCAGCGCTCAGCGGGCTTATCGTGCCGGCCGGCCCCGTCATCGCCTTTGCCATCGCGGCAGTCTTTGCCAAATCCGGGGCGTCGGCCGCGGCGCTGGTGACGTTCATCACCTCCTGGACGCTTTTTGCCACCCACCGCATCCTGATTTACGAGCTGCCGCTACTGGGGCCTTCCTTCCTGCGGATTAGGGCGGTCTCGGTCCTTGTGATGCCGTTTGCCGCCGGTGCCCTGGCCATGCTGATCGGCCTGATGACCAGCTACGGCACCCCGATCATCCACTGACCCACAAAAGGAACCGCATCATGTCCGACTACACCAAGTACCAGTCCGATGTGATCGTTGACCTGCTACAGCATTATGAGTTCGAGTATATCGCCATCAATCCCGGCGCCAGCTTTCGCGGGCTGCATGACAGCCTGATCAACTATGGCGGCGATAACCCCAAGATGCTGGTCTGCCAACATGAGGAAACTGCGGTGCAAATCGCCCATGGCTATGCCCGCGCCACGGGGCGGCCTATGGCCTGTATCCTGCACGATCTGGTCGGCCTGCTGCACGGACAGATGGCGATCTACTACGCCTTCACCGACCGGGCCCCGGTGTTTATCCTTGGGGCGACAGGCCCGATGGACGAGGGCAAGCGCAGGCCCCGGTCCGATTGGCATCACACCGCCCAAAGCCAGGGAGACGCGGTGCGCAACTTTACCAAGTACGACTATCAGCCTCACGCCATCGAAGGGGTGACCGACAGCTTCATGCGGGCCTATTCGACGATGGTGACCGAACCGCAGGGACCGACCTACCTGTGTTACGACGCGCTTTTGCAGGAAACGCCCCTGGCCGCCGAGGTCAGGATGCCCCCGGCCGACGCGCAGCGCGCCCCCGCCCCGATGGCGGCGGATCCGGTCGTCCTTGAACGGATTGTGGCGACTCTTCTGGCGGCGGAAAGCCCGTGGATCATGGCCGAATTCACCGGGCGGCAGCCGGGCAATTTCGACAAGCTTGTCACGCTGGCCGAAACCCTTGGCGTTGCCGTCTGGGATGTCAACTCGGCCCTGTGTTTTCCCAACCGACACAAGCAGAACCTGTCGATGGACACGCCAAGTTTGGCGAGTGCCGACGCCATCCTCGCCCTTGATGTGCGCGACTGGGAAAAGGCGACTGCCAAGCTCGACAGCACGACCCGCGCCCTGAATTCCTACCTTTCGGAAGACTGCATCTGGATGGACGTGGGCTTTCACGAGACGGGCCTGAAGTCATGGTCCCTCGACTATGGTCGCTACCTGAGCAAGGCGTTCAGCGCACTGGGCGACCCGCGTCTGGCCATGCCGCAGATGACCGAAATTGCAGAACGTCTGATCGCGGCCGATCCTGCGCTGCCCGTTAAGATTGCCGCACGCAAAGCCCGGATCGCCGAGCGGCACGACGCACTCTTTGCCGGATGGGCAGCCGAGGCAGAGGCGCAGCGCGAAGGGTCCCCCCTGACCCTGCCACGTCTTGCACAAGAGGTTTGGGACGTAATCGGGGAAGAGGATTGGGTTCTGAGTTGCGGAACCCTTCGGCAATGGACTCGTAAACTGTGGAATTTTGATAAACCCTACCAGCATCCGGGCAAATCTCTTGGCACGTCCACCCAGATCGGCATGTCGCTTGGCGTGGCACTGGCGCACAAGGGAACCGACAAGGTCGTCGTGGCCATCCAGCCCGATGGCGACCTGATGTATGACGCAGGTGCCCTCTGGACAGCGGCTAAGCACGAGATCCCGCTGCTGATCGTGATGTTCAACAACCGCGCCTACTACAACGACTGGCACCATCAGATCCGCATGGCGCGCGCGCGCGGCACGGATGAAGGCAAGGCGCATATCGGCATGGACATCTTTGACCCGGAACCCGACTTTGCCATGATCGCCAAGGGTATGGGAATGTGGGCCGAAGGGCCGATTGACACCCCCGAAGCGGTAGGGCCCGCCCTGCGCCGCGCCCTTGAGGTGGTGAAATCGGGCAAACCGGCGCTGGTGGACATCATCACACGGCATCGGTGATCGGGGCCGGGACACGCGGTTTGGTCAAGGCTGTCGTTCCCAGATACTTTCACTTAGTCATCCGATCGACGACGTTGGTATTGATCAAACCCTGCATATGGTGCCGCGCATAGTTCGGCTTGCCGCACTTGGCCGTCTGATCGGTCTTGTGCGTCCCGGCGGTTGGGTCCTGATCGAGGATGAACCGGCGAACATGTAGAACTTCAGGCACACTTTCGCGGCAAACGATCAGGCTTGGGATATCCTGCTGCACATGGGCGGATGCCTGTTCCTTCAGCGGGATTGATAACTGTCTGGACCGAAGGCCGACCTTCGACGCTGCGTCCCTGCGCGTCCAACAGAACAAAAAATGGCGCCTCGATCCGGGGCGCCATCTCCTTTGTCCTTAAGATCTGCTTACTGCGTACAGGCCGCAGAGGCGAACTCGATACCGTCAGCGTTGGGGGCATAGGCAAAATCGCAGGTCATCCCGACCGTCAGCGCCTCGCGGTCTGCTTCGGCCCCGTCGATAGTCAGCGCCGTGCGAGAGCCCGAGACTTCGCCCGTCATCTCGCCCTCTGCGCCGGCGAACCCGACAACCTTGCCATCATCCTCAAGCGACAGGATCGCCGAGGTGACCATCATCATCTCGGGCTCTGCCTCGGCCATGACCTCGCCTGTGCAGGTGGCCACCTTGAATTCCAGCGGGTCTGTTGCCGGGTCATAGGTGAATTCGCAGTTCATGCCGACCATGAGGGCGCTGCGTTCTGCGCTTTCGCCGTTGATCGTCAGGGTCGTGCGCGATCCCGACACTTCAGCCGCGACCGAGGCGTCGCCGTTCATAAAGCCGACAACCTTGTTCCCATCCTCAAGCGACACGATGTCAGAGGTGACGGTGATGGTTGGAATCTCCACCTCAAGGGCCGCCGCGATGATCGCCGTGGTCTCTGGGCTTTGCAGCAGGGCGCTGCGAACCTGTTCGGCCACAACGTCACCCCGGCCTGGGTCAATCGACAGGCTCAACTTTTCGGCATCGGCAAGGAAGGCCGGGTCGGTCAGGACGGCCATATAGGCATCCCGCAACTCTTCCAGAATCTCGTCCGGCACGCCCGGAGGGGCGGCTGTCAGGCGGCCAAGGTTAGAGTTCGCGTCGATCAGGCTGACGATTGCCCTGCCTTTGTCGGTCGTGGCATAGTCGATTGCCTGTGGCTGCATGTCGCCACCCACGGCCAGCGCGAAGAAGCCGTTACCACCGTCAACAAAGGGACGCAGCGATTCCAGCGAGGCCACCTGGCCCACCACTTCACCGCGCATCATCGCCATTTCACCCTCGTTGCCATTGTAGCCGGGGATCATCTGGATATTGAGGTCAAGGCCATCGGCCAAAAGCTTGGTTTCGGTGTAGTTGGCCGACCCGACGCCAGAGGCCGCGAAAAGCACCGGACCGGGGGCGGCGATCAGATCGTCAAAGCTGGCAAGGCCGCTGTTGGACGATAGGACCATCGTGCGGGCATCGGAAGAAGCCTTGCCAACCCAGCTGAACTCATTGAGGTCGAACCGGATCCCTTCCTGGCCGAGGATCTGCGCATAGATCAGACCGGTGTTGAAGGTGCCGATGGTCAGACCATCAGGGTCGGACGCAAACAGGGTGTTGGCCCCGATGATATGGCCAGCACCCGGCAGGTTATTAAAGATCACCCGGTCGGCACCCAGTTGTTCTCCAAGGTAGTTGCCGATCAACCGTCCATAGGCGTCATAGCCGCCGCCCGGACTGGTCGCGATGATGTAGGTGATGGTCTTGCCTTCGTAGTAGTCTTCGGAAACAGCAGGACCGGCAATAGCGGCCGCGACAGCGGCCGTGAAAAGGATACGCTTCATTCTTTTCTCCCTGATTGCGCAGGGCGGGGCTCTCCCTTCCCCGGTCCTGCAAGTCGCCGATTTTACTCGTCTGCCGGCGGCACCCAGACGTCCTCAAATCCCTCGGCTGGTTCAAGCTGATCGAACCAGTCAAGCCCGATGGCCTTCATCACGCGGCTGTTGCAGACGATCACCCGTGCTTCGACGTCTGAAGTGTTGAACCGCTTGTGCGCGACATAGGGCGGCACATAGATGAAATCTCCGGGGCCCCAGTCAAAGCGTTTCGGGGTCGTGTCCCAGGTCCATTCAAACTCGACCTTGCATTCGAACTGCACATCGTAATGCAGATCGTAGCCCGTGCCTTCGATCACAAAGGCGATTTCCTCGGTCAGGTGGCGGCTGGTGCCGGTCGCCTTGCCCGGGTCGATGAACTGCATGTAGGCGTCAATGCAGCATTCCTTGGTATCCATCCGCTCATTGATGATGTGCTTGATGAGACCGTCAGCCGAGCGTTCGATGGGCATCTGGGCCGATTTCACGACGTTCAGACGGTCTTTGTATTCCTTGCGGAACTCCTGACTCGCCTTGAGGGCGTCGTTGTAGAAGGTGACTTCGGGCGCATCAGCCTTGGCGCGCTGCCGCTCGATGGCGTCGACGAAAGTTTGCGGATCCATGTGTTTCTCTCCTGTCCGTCAGAGGCTTGCCGGTGGTGCGTAGTCTTCGTGACCAGGCACCGGCTCGGTCGGCGGGAATTCAACCATCTTCTGGAAGATCATATGCATGAACAGGAACAGCGGCTTGGCCTTGAGCACGAGGACAAAGCTTTCGTCGTCGCTGTCGTTGAGGTGCTGGTGGACACAGGCATTCTCGACGATCAGCGCGTCTCCAGCCTCCCAGTCCATGCGGCGGCCGTCGTGGATGTCATGCCCCTTGCCCTTCAGGACAAAGAACACGGCCGAGTTCATGTGGCCGTGGATCTGGCCATAGCCATGGGGGGCGAAGGCATCGACATGGGCCTCGATCGACTGGGCGATCCGGTTGGCCTGTGGGTTGATGACCTTCTTGCCAAAGTTGTGGGGGCCGCCCTTCCACTTCATGTCGCTGGTCTTGTAGACCCGCGGCTGCTTGTAAAGCTCTTCCTTCATCTCGCCGTAGGTGCCTTCAAGGGCGCGGACAAAGGTACGCTTTTTAGTCCAGCGTTCCCAGACCACCTTCTCGCGGCCTGCCTCACTGTTGTGGCCTACACCGGCCTCGGTTTCGTCGGACATGATCCCTCCCCGGACGTATTGCGTTGGATCAACGTTAGACGCTGCCGGGCATTCCAGTCAACGGGACGGCATTCCACATAGAGGAACAACGGCCTTCAATCGCCGACAACATCCCTTAACTCATGGGCTGTGATCGGCAGGCCAAGGTAGCTTGCCTGCGGCTCGTGCAACAACTCCCGGACGTCATCGGGGCCCAGCCGCTTGATCAGCTGGTCGATCAGACCAAAGAGGGGCAGGGACAATCCGGCGCTTTGAGAAAGCTCCAGCGTCAGGTCCATGTCCTTCTCCTGCCAGGTGAAACGACTGGTGTCCCAGCGTTCCAGCGTCGTGTTGCGGGCGGGGCATTTCAGAAGGGTCTCGCGCATGGCCTGCGCATCGATCCCGCAGGCCTTGGCCAGGGCTAGGGTTTCGTAGTTGGCCACGCAGGCAGCCCAATGCATCATGTTGTTGCAGGTCTTGGCGATCTGCCCGCAGCCAACAGGCCCGATGTGTTCAACGCTGCGACTGTAGGCCATCAGGACCGGGGTGACCCTTGCGATGTCCTCTTCGGTCCCGCCACACAGCGAAATCAGCTCTCCTTTGCGGGCGCCCTGCATACCGTAGCAAACCGGCGCGTCGACAAATCCGACGCCGGCCGCGCTGCACAGGGCGCCAAGGTCCATCATCGTCTTGGGGTGATTGGTCGCGCTGACCACGATTGTCGTCCCGGCGGCCGGACCTGCGGCCAGAAGTGCAGTCACCACGGCATGGCTTTGGTCGTCATTGGCGACCATCACAAGGATCACCGACGTGCCGTCGACAAGGGCGGTCAGATCGGGCGCGGGGGTCAGGCCGCGGGCGACAGCGGCGTCCATCGCGGCGGAGTCGGGGTCAAAGGCGATGACCTCCATGCCCTTGTCCAAAACATGACCGGCCATCTCTAGACCCATTGCGCCTACTCCGGCAACTCCAACACGCATCCGCTGTCCTCCCTGATTGTTTCGCCTGGTCGGGCATTTGCCGATCCTTTGACTGTTGGCAAAGCTTGTGACGCGGCCTCGCCAATTCAACGACGGCGATCCTCATGTTCCGCTATGTGGAATGCTGGTCCAAATACAATTGTTGCGGGCCGGATCTCTCTCCTACGGTGACACAAAGCCGGCTTGGTCGGGTGGGACCGGACAAGCAAGGCGTGTCGGGCGCGGGCAGGGGGGAACCGGCTGCGCACGGACAAGACTGACGTTTCCGGGGAGGATGACCAGTTGAACCTTGATGCCATGTTCGGACCCTTGTTCGAAATCATCACGTCGCCCTATTTGATGGGCCTGATCCTTTTGGCGATTCCGATTGGCATGTTCTTTGGGGCCGTTCCTGGATTGGGTGGCAAGCTGGGCATCGTTCTGCTGATCCCCTTTGTGTTCGGGATGGATGCCCTGCCGGGGGCTGTCTTTCTGCTGGCGATGCATGCGGTGGTGCATACCGGAGGGTCGGTTCCGTCGATCCTGTTCGGGGTGCCCGGAACGGGACCAGATGCCGCAACAATTGTCGATGGTTATCCCATGGCCCAAAAGGGTGAGGCCGGGCGGGCGCTGGGCGCATCGCTAGGTGCGTCGGGCATCGGCGGCGTCATCGGGGCATTGTTCCTGGCCGCGATGTTGCCGGTGCTGCGGCCCGTCGTGCTGGCCTTTAGCCCGGCAGAGTTCTTCCTCCTGGCCCTCTTTGGCATCACCTTCATTGCCATGCTGTCGGGCGACAGCCTGATCAAGGGCATCGCGGTCGGGTTTCTGGGGCTGATGGTGTCGCTGGTCGGTCTGGACCCGCATACCGGGTCGCAACGCTTTACCTTTGATCAGCTGTTCCTGTGGGATGGTGTCAATGTGGTCGCAGCCGTTCTGGGCATCTTTGCCATCCCCGAAATGATGGCACTTGGCGTCAAGGGTGGTGCTATTGCCCGGGTTGAGGGCAAAATGGCGGGCTATGACATCTGGCAGGTTCTGGACGGGATCGCGGATGTGTTCCGCAACTGGTGGCTGACCCTGCGGACGTCGATCATTGGGGCCGTCATCGGGGCGATCCCGGGCCTTGGCGGCGATGCAGCCTCTTGGCTGTGCTATGGCCATGCGGTGCAGACCTGCAAGAACCCTGAAAACTTTGGCAAGGGCGACGTGCGCGGCGTCATTGCCCCCGAAACGGCCAACAACTCCAAGGAAGGCGGCTCGCTTCTGCCGACCCTGTTCTTTGGGGTGCCGGGCAGTTCGGGCATGGCGATTCTCTTGGGGGCCTTTGTTATGCTGGGCATCCAGCCCGGCCCGCAAATGGCGCTGACCGGCATGGACCTTGTCTGGTCCCTTATCTGGGCGCTGGCACTGGCCAACCTGCTGTCGATCCCCGTGTTCCTTGCCATGGCGCCAGCCTTTTCCCTGCTGGTCTTTGTGCGGGGTGCCTTGCTGATTCCCTTCGTCCTCGTTCTGGCATTCCTTGGGGCCTATCTGTCCGAAGGGGCGTGGGAGAACATGCTTCTCCTCTTTGGACTGGGCATTCTTGGGTATTATCTCAAGAAATTCGGCTGGCCCCGGCCGCCCTTTGTCATCGGCCTTGTCCTTGGGTCGATCGCCGAGGATTCGATCCACAAGGCGCTTGCGATCTGGGGGCCGACCTTCTTCCTCAGGCCGCTGTCGCTGGTTCTGATCGGGCTCATCGTTCTGACGGTGGTTGTCTATATCCTGCGCCTGCGTCGCGCCGGACCGGGAGTAAAGATGGATGTTTGACGCTCGCAAAATCACCACGCTCGTCATGCTTGGCCTGTTCACGGGCGCAACCTTTCTGGCGCTTAGCCTTCCCGCCAAGGCGGCCTTCATGCCGTTCCTTGTTGGTATCCCCGGAATGCTGTTGTGCCTGGCGCAGCTTGTGATCGACTTCCGGACCGACAACCGGGCAGAGGATGCCGCAGTTAGCCAAAGCAAGGATGAGGGCAGCCGATCAGAGGTGCAGATGTTCCTCTGGCTCGGGCTATTCACCGTGGCCCTTGTCGGGTTCGGGTTTGTCTGGGGTGGACCGATTATTGTGATGCTGTTCGTGCGTTTCAGCAGCAAGGACACATGGCTCAACGCGTTCTTCGCAGGGGCAGGGACATTCGCGACGCTGTTTGGGGTCTTCGTCTGGATGCTCGAACTGACGCTGTTCCCGGGGCTGGTCGTTCAGGCGCTATTCTAGTCGTCCGACCAAGGCGCTCTGTGGCCGTGGCCCAAGTCACATATTCGACCGCCGTTCGAAACTTCTTTTGACAGAGAACTACTGCATGGGCAAAGTTGAGCAATCGATTGCACGGATTCAATGAAACGTCGGGAGGTTTCTCGTGTCAGATGCGGATTTTATCATTGCCGGGGCAGGGCACAACAGCCTCGTGACCGCCTGCTATCTGGCCAAGGCAGGCTACAGCTGCCAGATCCTTGATGCCCGGGCGATCCCGGGGGGAGGCTGCACCACCGAGGAAATCCTTGGACCGGGCTACGGAATCGACACCTGTTCAACCGGGCATACCCTGATCCTGCAAAACCCGATCATCCGGCTGGACGAGCTTGGGCTGGTGGCCAAATACGGCCTTAGCTATCTACATCCCGATCCGGTGGCGCATGTGGGTCTGCCCGATGGGGAACAGATTACCATGTTCCTCGATCCAGCCAAAACGATCGAGGAATTGCGCCGGTATTCCGAGAAGGACGCCGAAAGCTATGCCCGACTGTTGGCCGAGTTTGACGAGTTGCGCCCGATCCTTGGCAAAGCCCGCGCCCGTCCCATTGGATCGGGGCCCTCCATGCGCGATCTCTTGAAGGCCCATCCCCGGGGCGGCATCTGGGCCCGGCGCATGGCGATGAGTGCGCGGGACATTATCCTGCGTGAATTCGAAAGCCCCCATGTGCGGGCCTTCATGGGTTGGATGGCGTTTCAGACGGCTGTCCCCATCGATCAGGCCGGCACGGGGCTTTTGCCCTATCAGATCACCGCCCCCCGGCAGGCAAACAGCTGGTCGATCCCTGCCGGCGGCTCAGGGCAGCTTGTCGATGCAATGGTGGGGTTCCTGCAAGAGAACGGGGCGACCATTTCCTGCGGCGTCACCGTGTCAGATCTTATCCTTGAGGGTGGCCGCTGCGTTGGCGTCAGATCCACCACGGGGCAGGAGTATCGTGGCCGCAAGGGCGTGATCTCGACCATCCATATCAAGCATCTGGTCGACATGGCCCCTAAGGATTGTTGGGGTGAAGATTTCCTGTTCGGGGTGGATACCTATAACGTGGGCGTCCCCTTCTTTGCCGCTTACCTTGCCACCTCGGCCCCGCCTGTCTTTGAAACGCCGCGCGGCCCGCGCAGCGCTGTGTCCGCAGGCTATGCCGGATGGTTCGAGGATCTGGTGCAATCGGGGCGGGACATCTATGACGGCAAGCTGTCTGACGATGTCAGCTGGCTTTTGGTTGCGACCCCCTCGCTGGTTGACCCCAAACGCGCGCCGGACGGGCACCACACGGTCAAGTTCCTGACCCACACCATCTACGATTTGCCAACCGTCGGACCTGCCGGCTGGGAGGCCCGGAAAGAGGCGTTCACCGACAAGCTGATCGACAAGATCCGCAGGTTCTGCCCCGCTTTCACCGATGACGTGATCCTCGCCCGCATGACCAAATCGCCGGTCGATATCGAGGCCGCCAATCTGCACATGATCCACGGCGCCCCCCACGGGGGGGACCGGTCGATCACCTTTTCCGGTGATCAGCGCCCGGTACCGGGCTGGGCCGCGCACAGGATGCCGATACCGGGGCTTTACCAGACCGGCGGCACAACCCATCCGGGTGGGTCCATAACCGGCTATCCGGGGCGCAACGCGGCGATGGTCGTTCTTGAGGATTTGGGCGTGGATCTGTCGGGGATCATGTCGGTCTAAGACCAAACCAAGAAACAAAAATGCCCCGTCGATGGGGGCATTTTCGTTTCAAGGTCATTGGAAGGCCGCGTGGGCTGGTCGGATCAAAGGACGATCAGGCCGCCTTCATAAGGCCCTCGGCCTTTATGGTAACAAGCGTCTGATCCAGCGATTTCTCCGCCCGTTCGATCAGCACATCAATGTCGGCTTTCGTGATGACAAGCGGCGGGGCAATGATCATCCGGTCGCCGACATGGCGCATGACAAGGTTATTGGCAAAGCAATGGGTGCGGCAATGCAAACCGACTGTCCCTTCGTCGGCGGCGAAACGGGCGCGCGACGACTTGTCCGGCGTCAGGGCAAGAGATCCCATCATGCCCACGATCTTGGCCTCGCCAACCAGAGGGTGATCGGCAAGGGCGGTCCACTTTTCGGCCAGGTAGGGGGCGATTTCGGACTGAACCGTCTCGATGATCTGCTCTTCTTGCAGGATACGCAGGTTTTCCAGCGCGACCGCGGCGGCCACCGGATGGCCCGAGTAGGTGTAGCCGTGGTTGAAGTCACCAGCATGGGCCAGCACATTGGCCACTTCGTCACAGACCAGCGACCCTCCGATGGGGATATAGCCAGAGCTGAGGCCCTTGGCGATGGTCATGATGTGGGGGCGGATGCCCATCGTCTGGCTTCCGAACCACTGGCCGGTGCGGCCAAAGCCGCAGATGACTTCGTCCGCGATCAAAAGGATATCGTATGCGTCGCAGATGCGCTGAATCTCGGGCCAGTAGGTATCTGGCGGGATGATGACACCGCCGGCCCCTTGAATGGGCTCGGCAATAAAGGCGGCGATGCGGTCTTCGCCCAGGTCATGAATGGTTTGTTCCAACTGGCGCGCACGCGCGAGGCCAAAATCTGCAGGTGACATCTCTCCGCCCTCTCCCCACCAATAGGGCTGGTCGATGTGGTGAATGTCGGGAATGGGCAGTCCGCCCTGAGCGTGCATTGGGCTCATACCGCCAAGGCTACCGCCTCCCATTGTCGAGCCGTGGTAGGCGTTCTTGCGGCTGATGATGATCGACTTGCCGGGCTTGCCTTTTGCCGCCCAATAGTGGCGGACCATACGAATGTTGGTGTCATTCGCCTCGGACCCCGAGCTTGCGTAGAAAACGTGGTTCAGGTCGCCCGGCGCGATTTCGGCAAGTTTTGCCGACAGGGCTATGACCGGGACGTGGGTCGTCTGGAAGAAGGTGTTGTAGAACGGCAGTTCCATCATTTGGCGGGCTGCCACTTCGGCCATTTCTTTGCGGCCGTAGCCGATGTTAACACACCAAAGGCCTGACATCGCGTCAAGGATTTCATTGCCTTCGGAATCGGTCAACCGGACCCCTTCTGCCCGGGTGATGACACGGGCACCCTTGGCAGCAAGGGCGGATGCATCCGTGAACGGATGCATATGGTGGGCTGCGTCAAGCGCCTGAAGCTCGGCGGTGGGCATATGATTTGAAACCTGGGGCATGGCTTGGTCCTTGGGTCAGGCGGTCAGCTGCATCGTCGCAGCCTGTCCGGGGGAAATGAGATGGTGAAATAAACCGAACAGGCCGAACCCAATGTGGCCGGGCGCTTTGATCTGGTCGCCTGTTGATGGGATTTGCCGGCGTTCAACATCGGCTCGAGCCGGACAAGGCGCGGGACTAGGATCATGCAATCACCGGGTTTCAGACTTCTTCCAGACGGAACGGACTGTTCCAACGGATGGGCCTTTCACGATCAACAATATGATCAAATTTTTCTCTGTCAACGGTCTTGCCAGCGATCAGGCTTCTGACAAGGACCGCCTGATCTGGCTGTGACCCTGTCGGATGTCGGCGGCGATGGCGCTTGCTGCGGCATCAGAATCGCGTTTGCGCAGGGCCGCGATCGTCTCTTCGTGCATGTCTGGCAGATTTAGGGTGCCGTAGCGACCACAGACCACCCTTAGCGAAGGGCCCGCCCTTAGCCAAAGCGTATCGGCCATCGACAATGCGATCTCACTGTCGGAATGGGCATAAAGTGTCCTGTGGAAAGCATAGTTAAGCCTAAGATAAGACTGCACATCCCCAGCCCCGATGGCATCATTCAGGCCCTTGTCGATGGCCTCGAGCCCGTCGATGGCCCCTGGGCTGATCCGTTCTGCCGCAAGTCTGGCCAGATGCGGCTCGATCGCGAGGCGCAGATACGAAAGTTCGTCTAGCTGGCTGACATGTAGCTTTGGCACAAGGACACGGCGGGTATCCGTGGACTGCAAAGCCCCTTCCGCCGTCAGACGGCGAATGGCCTCGCGGACAGGGGTCATGCCAAGACCCAAAGATGAGACTAAGCCGTGAATCGTGACCGGCTGACCGGGCGCAAGGTCGCCGTAAAGAATCATGTCCCGGATCTTTTCGTAGACAAGTTGATGAAGCGGAGGATTCGAAGGCGCCTCTGCTAGAGGCCTGGATGAACTAATAAGCACTGACATGTGCCTTCTCCTTGGGCATGACTTAAAGAGCGGCCCGAGCGCTCTTCATAAACCTGTTGCTTTGTCCAAAAATATGATCACCTTCCCCGGCAGACCGCGCAACCCTGCAATCGTCTAAGGGGAGACACTCATGGGAAGAAACACTTTGCAACTCGGCTCAGCCATCGCTGTCGCCGTCGTAGCAGGCATGGCTAACGCGGACGAAGTCCGTGTCTACAACTGGTCAGATTACATTGACGAAGCGCTGCTTGAGAAATTCGAGCAGGAGACGGGTATCGACCTGATCTACGACGTCTTCGATTCGAACGAGATCCTTGAAACAAAGATGTTGGCGGGTGGTTCGGGCTATGATGTGGTTGTGCCGACCGGCACTTTCCTGCAGCGCCAGATCACGGCGGGGGCATTCCAGCCGCTTGATATGTCACTGTTGACCAATGCCGTGAACATCTGGGACGTCATTTCGTCGCGCACTGCACAATACGATCCCGGCAACGCCTATTCCATCAACTATATGTGGGGCACTACTGGGATTGGTGTGAACGTCGGCAAGGTGCAGGAAGTCCTTGGCCCCGATGCACCGATCAATTCGCTGGCCCTGATCTTTGATCCGGCAAACATGGAAAAGCTGGCCGAATGCGGTGTCCATGTTCTGGACGCCCCGACCGAGATGATTCCCGCCGCGCTCAAGTACATCGGTGAGGATCCCGATAGCCAGGACGCGGACGTGATCGCCTTGGCCGAGCCGGTTCTGGCAGCGGTCCAGCCCTATATCCTGAAGTTCCACAGCTCTGAGTACATCAACGCCTTGGCAAACGGTGACATTTGCGTGGCCTTTGGCTGGTCCGGCGACATCCTGCAGGCGCAGGCTCGCGCGATCGAGGCCGAGAACGGGGTTGAGATTGTCTACAACGCTCCGACTGAAGGGGCGCTGATGTGGTTCGACCAGATGGCCATTCCGGTGGACGCACCGAACCCCGAGGCGGCGCATGCCTTCCTGAACTTTATCCTTGATGCCCAGAACATGGCCGATGCATCGAACTACGTGTTCTACGCCAACGGCAACCTGGCGTCGCAAGAGCTGTTGCTGGACGAGGTGATCAACGATCCTGCAATCTATCCGGATGCAGCGACGCTGGCGAACCTCTATACTACCACGCCCTACGATGCTCGCGTTCAGCGTGTCGTTACTCGGCTGTGGACACGGATCAAGTCCGGAACCTAAGCTGTCAAAACTGTCCTGCGCCCCCCACTGGGGCGCAGGACCTTCGTGCAAGGGGTGGGTCGATCTTGGCACAACAACAAAAGAAAACAGTCTTTGAACCGTGGGAAGACCCGTCTGAAAAGCCGATCATACGGTTCAAGAACGTCACCAAGCGCTTTGGCGATTTCACGGCCATCGACAACTTGACATTGGACATCTACCGCCGGGAATTCTTTGCCCTCCTGGGTCCGTCTGGCTGCGGCAAGACGACCCTGATGCGCATGCTTGCCGGGTTCGAGACGCCGACCTCGGGCAGTATCCTCCTCGATGACAAAGACATCGCAGCGGTTCCGCCGAACAAGCGCGAAGTGAACATGATGTTCCAGTCCTACGCCCTGTTCCCGCATCTGACCGTCTACGACAACATCGCCTTTGGCCTGCGTCGCTCTTCGATGCCCAAGGCTGATATTCCGGGCCGGGTCGAACAGATGCTGCGCCTGACCCAGTTGACCCAGTTCGCCAAGCGCAAGCCCCATCAGATTTCCGGAGGGCAACGGCAGCGGGTGGCCCTGGCCAGATCACTCGCCAAGGCTCCGAAACTGCTATTGCTGGATGAACCACTGGGTGCGCTGGACAAGAAATTGCGCAACGAAACCCAGTTCGAGCTGATGGACATTCAGGAAAAGACGGGCACCACCTTTGTGATCGTGACCCACGATCAGGAAGAAGCGATGACAGTTGCGTCCCGTGTGGCGGTCATGGATCAGGGCCGCATCGTCCAGGTCGCAACCCCGGATCGCATCTACGAGACTCCGAACTCGGTTTATGTCGCAGACTTCATCGGGGATGTGAACCTGATCACTGGCAAGGCCTATCCCGGCAACGGCGAGCAGGTGGAAATTCACTGGGGCGAGGCCCAGGCCCCGATCCGCGCCAACACCAGCAAGTCGCTGGCCGCCGGGGCAGAGGTCAAGTTTGCCATTCGTCCCGAAAAGATCGGCATCGCCTCAGAGCCACCCCAAGACGCGGCCAACGTGGTTCAGGGCAAGGTTCTGGACATCGCCTACCTTGGCAACATCTCAACCTATCATGTTGAGCTTCCATCGGGTGACGTGCTTAAGGCGCAGGCCACCAACTCGCGCCGTATCTCGCGCCGCAACATCACCTGGGACGATACGGTCTGGCTGTTCTGGACAGACACCGCCGGCATTGTCCTGACCGAGTAGGGAGCAATCATGGACCTGCGCCGCACATTCCTGATCTTTGTGCCTTTTGCCTGGCTGCTGCTCCTGTTCCTCATTCCGTTCGGCATCGTTCTCAAGATATCGTTGTCGGACATTGCGCTTTCGATCCCGCCCTATACGCCCCAACTTGACCTTTCAGCGGGTTGGTCTGGGATTGTTGAATATTTCCGCGCGCTGGACCTGGAAAACTACGTCTTCCTGACGCAGGACAACCTCTATTTCCTTGCCTATATGTCCAGCGTTCAGATTGCCTTCATCTCGATGGTGATCACGCTGATCGTCGGCTACCCGATCGCCTACGGCATGGCCAAAGCCCCCGACCACTGGCGCCCGACGTTGATGATGCTGGTGATCCTGCCGTTCTGGACCAGCTTTTTGATCCGGGTCTACGCCTGGATGGGCATCCTGAGCCAGGAAGGGTTCCTGAACCAGTTTCTGTTGTGGATCGGCATCATCGACACGCCGCTCACGATCCTGAACACCAACTGGGCCGTCTATATCGGGATCGTCTATACCTATCTGCCGTTCATGATCCTGCCGATCTATGCAGCGCTGGAGAAGATGGACGGATCACTGATGGAGGCGGCCGAGGATCTTGGCTGTTCTCAGACCTCGGCCTTCTGGCTTGTGACATTCCCCCTGTCCCGCCCGGGCGTGATCGCGGGGTGTTTTCTTGTGTTCATTCCCGCGCTGGGCGAAGTTGTTATCCCCTCCCTGCTGGGCGGGTCGCAGACGCTGATGATCGGCAAGGTGCTTTGGGAAGAGTTCTTCTCGAACCGCGACTGGCCGGTGGCCTCGGCGGTTGCGGTTATCCTGCTGTTGATCCTTGTCATTCCAATCGTGCTGTTCCAGCGCAATGAGCAAAAGCAAAGGGAGGCCGGGCGATGAACGGCCGCCGCTTCAGCTGGTTCAACGCCACGTCCCTGACGCTGGGCTTTGCCTTCCTGTATCTGCCGATGCTGATCCTCGTGATCTACAGCTTTAACGAGTCGCGGTTGGTGACGGTCTGGGCCGGTTTCTCCACCAAATGGTACGGAGAGCTTTTGCAGAACGACGCCTTCCTCGATGCCGCATGGGTGACGCTGAAGGTCGGGTTCTGGTCCTCGACCCTCGCGACGGTGCTGGGCACGATGGCGGCCTATGTGGTGGTCCGGTCGGGGCGCTTTACCGGGCGAAGCCTGTTTTCGGGAATGATATACGCCCCGCTTGTCATGCCCGAAGTGATCACCGGCCTTGCCCTTTTGCTGTTCTTTATCGCGATTGGACTGGACCGGGGTGTCCTGACGATCGTGCTGGCGCATACGACCTTTGCCATGTGCTATGTGTCGGTCGTGGTGTCCTCCCGCCTCGTCACCTTTGACCAGTCTTTGGAAGAGGCCGCCCTCGACCTTGGCAGCACGCCCTTTGATGCCTTTCGCAGCGTGACCCTGCCGATCATCGCCCCGGCGGTGATTTCCGGCTGGCTGTTGGCGTTCACCCTGTCGCTGGACGATCTTGTCATCGCGTCCTTCACCTCGGGTCCCTCGTCGACAACGCTGCCGATCAAGATCTTCAGTTCCGTGCGCCTTGGCGTTAGCCCCGAGATCAACGCCCTGTCGACCATCATGATCGGCATCGTGACCGTTGGGGTCATCACCGCCTCGATCGTGTCGCGGCGCAGGTTGGTGCGCCAAAGGGATGACGAACAGCGGGCCTTGCATCAGGAATAGGCAAGACCCCCGTCAGCTGACGTTTGCGGCATCTGATTAGGTTGGCGCGAACCAGAGATGCGTCATTGGTTGCTTTACTGGCGTTGGCAATCTGGCAGGTTCACCATGACAGCAATCCGATGCGTGACCCATCGGCCCGAGCAGAGGGACGCCATAATGGCAACTGAGACCATAGACACCGTCGTCGTCGGCGGTGGCCAGGCTGGATTGGCCATGAGCGAGCATCTGGGCAAAATGGACCTGTCCCACGTCGTGCTTGAACGGCACAGGATCGCAGAGCGGTGGCGCACTGAACGGTGGGATTCCCTCGTCGCCAATGGTCCGGCCTGGCACGACCGGTTCCCCACGATGGAGTTTGCGGACATCGATCCGGATGCCTTCCCCTCCAAGGACAGTGTGGCCGCATACTTTGAGGCCTTTGCCGACAAGATCAGCGCCCCGATCCGCTGCGGGGTCGAGGTCACGCGTGTCTACAAGGTCGCCGGACAGCCCGGGTTCCGCGTTGAAACCTCTGAGGGCGAGATTGACGCCCTCAACGTCGTCGCCGCGACCGGCCCGTTTCAACGTCCCGTCATTCCCGCTCTTGTTCCTGACACGCCGGGGCTGACCCAGATGCACTCGGCCACCTACCGCAATCCCGGACAACTTGCCCCCGGTGCCGTGCTGGTGGTTGGTGCCGGGTCATCGGGTGGACAGATCGCGGATGAGCTTTTGCGGGCCGGGCGACGGGTCTACCTTTCGGTCGGCCCCCACGGGCGGCCACCACGCAGCTACCGGGGCCGGGATTTCGTCTGGTGGCTAGGCGTTCTGGGCAAATGGGATGCTGCCGCGCCAAGTCCGGGGACAGAGCATGTCACGATCTCGGTCAGTGGCGCGCATGGGGGCAAGACAGTGGACTTTCGGCGGTATGCGGCCCGGGGCATGACACTTGTCGGCCGGGCCGAGGGCTGGACACAAGGGATGGTCCGCTTCGCGCCCGATCTTGTCCAGAACATCCGGGCCGGGGACGAAAACTACTTGTCCCTTCTGGATGAGGCCGACTCCTATGTCGCGCGCCAGGGACTGGACCTGCCGGAAGAGCCCGAGGCGCGGATCATCGACTCTGATCCCGATTGCATGACCGCGCCGCTGGCCGAACTGGATCTTGTACAGGCGGGCGTCACCACGATCATTTGGGCGACCGGCTTTGAGGTTGACTACAGCTGGCTTGAGGTCGACGTTTTCGACGAAAGGGGCCGGCCGATCCACCAACGCGGGGTGTCGGCGGAACAGGGGCTCTATTTCCTTGGCCAGTCCTGGCAATCGCGGAGGGGCTCGGCCTTTATCTGGGGTGTCTGGCATGATGCCAAATACCTTGCCGATCAGATCGCGATTCAGGAAAGCTATCGCCATTACCTTCCCTCGGCCCAGGCCGATCACCACCCTTAACGCATTGGACATGCCGCAAATGGCCCATACCCGCATTCGCAAGTTCAACACATCTGACACCTATCCCGAACAGAACCTCGATAACGACCTGTGTCAGGCGGTTGTCACCCAAGGCGGCAAGACGGTTTACCTGCGCGGGCAATGCCCCCAGAACCTCGATGATGCCAAGAACATCGACAGCCACGACCCGGTCGAACAGACTCACAAGGTCATGCAGAACATCCGTCAGCTGATCGAGGAGGCCGGCGGCGAGATGGAGCATCTGGTCAAGGTCGTCGTCTACATCACCGACATCCGGCACCGCGAGGCCGTCTACCGGACGATGGGCGAATACATCAAAGGTGTCTATCCCGTCTCAACCGGTCTGGTGGTTCAGGCGCTTGCCCGGCCAGAATGGCTGGTCGAAATTGATGGAACCGCGGTGATCCCCGAATGACCTTTTCCCTTGTTGCCCGCTGCGCTGAAACGGGGATGTTCGGGGTCGCGATCGCCTCGTCCTCTCCCGCCGTGGCGGCAAGGTGTGCCTATACAAGGGCAGGGGTCGGGGCGGTGGCCAGTCAGAACATCACCGATCCGATCCTTGGCCCCTTTGCCCTTGATCTGATGCAGGGGGGTATGACCGCGCTGCAGGCCGTGGCCGGCGTGCGCGATCAGGGGCGTTTCATCGAGTATCGCCAGGTTCTGGCAATCGACAGGCAGGGCCATACGGCTATCCACTCGGGCCCGAACTCTCTGGGGATATGGACCGACGCGGCAGGCAAGGATGTCCTTTCGGCCGGGAACCTGCTGGCCAATGACGGGGTGCCGCAGGCCATCGTGGACGGGTTTGTGTCTGCGTCGGGCCACCTAGGGGATCGTCTGATTGCGGCCATGCGCGCGGGGCTTGCCGCAGGGGGCGAGGCGGGGCCAATTCATTCGGCAGGCCTTCAGCTGTGCCGCGAGGTTCCATGGCCGGTGGCTGACTTGCGCTGCGACTGGACAGACGACTGCCCCATTGAGGCCATCGCCACGGCCTGGGCCGTCTACAAACCGCAGCTTGACGCCTACGTCCAGCGTGCCCTCGATCCGCGCGTGGCACCCTCTTACGGGGTGCCGGGGGACGAATAGGGAAATGCGGGTTCGGAGCGCTTTGCTTCCGCGCGTCTGCGCCTGCGATACTGCAGGTGCCGCTATAACCGACCTGCATCATAAGTCACTTGCCCGTCGCAGACCGTCAGCGCGATGGGGAGGGTCGACAACGCCGCCGGGTCCCAGCTTTCGATATCCCCGTCCAGGATGACGACGTCGGCGGCAAGACCCGGTGCCAGGCTACCATGAAGGCCTTCGCGAAAGGCCATCCAGGCGTTCATCGCGGTGTAGGAGTACAGGGTGTCCATCAGACCTTGCCGCTGATCCAGCCAGCCGGGGCCAAGATCGCGCGGCGCCATCGCGGACTGCATATTGGCCATGGCATCCACCGGCACCACCGGCCAGTCCGTCGAAAACGCAAGAGGGATGCCCTTGTCGCGAAGGGTCTGCCAGGCATAGGCGCGCCCGCATTCCTCTTCGAAGAAAACGGTGTTCGGCGCGGGCGGGTCGAAGAACCCGCCAAAGGCCGCATGGCGGGGCTGCATTGAGGCCACGACATCAAGCCGTTTCATCCGGTCGATGTCGGCGGCCGTTATCAGTTCGATATGTTCGATCCGATGCCGGGCATCGCGTTTACCGTTCTCCGCCTGCGCGGCCTCGTAGCCATCCAGCACCCGCTGGACGGCAAGGTCGCCAATGGCGTGCACGCTGATCTGAAGGCCCATTCCGTCCGCGATCCGGCAGGCTTCGTTGAAATGGCCGGGGGCGAACACAGCCTCGCCGTGGTTTTGCGGATCGTCGGGATAGGCGTTGATCTTGAGGCCGGTCCTGCTTTCAAAGACCCCGTCGATGAACATCTTGACCCGGCCCGACCAGACCTTGTCACCCCGGTAGCGGCGGTGCATTTCGGCGGCTTCTTCCAGCCGCTCCAACGGGTCAAAGTTCTTGAGGTGGAAGGGCACCTGCACCCGGGCCTTCAACCGGCCTTCTTCCTCAAGCTCGCTCAGAAGCTCCAACTGGTAGAAATTGCCGTCCATATTGTGCAGACCGGTGATCCCATGAGCGGCCACATGGTCCAGCCCCTTGTGCAGCAGGTCCTTGTCGGCCTGTCGTTCCGCGCGGATTGCCGCAGGTGTCGGGTCTGCGCC
>Ga0209652_1000035_pt1 | contig 109766 bp, 118 predicted proteins | sample SaaInl74LU_5_DNA_FD_184641 | JGI IMG/M metagenome (GOLD analysis project Ga0209652, IMG submission 184641) | Marine microbial communities from expanding oxygen minimum zones in the Saanich Inlet - ESP_74LU_5_DNA (SPAdes) (version 2) | ecosystem: Environmental > Aquatic > Marine > Intertidal...
ACATCCAATGGATTGAGCTTTTAAAGAATGTCTAACAGATGTGCATTTATGAATCACTTTAATTCCAGCTTCTTTAAGCGCAGGCAAGTACTCAGCTGGATTTCTGCCGGCTGTTTCAACGATAGGAACTCCTGCATCAATAATTACCTTAACCAAGCCTGGATAATCTGGAGGGGTGAGTGAAGGCAAAAATGTGAGATTCACTGCAAATGGTTTGTCTGTCATCTCCTGACAACGAGCTATCTCATTAGCCAGTTTCTCAGGAGTGCCCTGAGTTAAACCTGTGATGGTTCCAAGCCCGCCAGCATTAGATACTGCTGCAGCTAATTCTGCAAAGCCAACATGATGCATTCCACCTTGAATGATTGGATGCTCTATGCCAAATAATTCTGTAATTTTTGTTTTCATCATCTCTCCTATTTATTTCATGTCCACTGGGGTTAAAAAATCCTCGTATTGCTTCTGAAGTCTTTGCATGCCTGAAATCCATCTATCTCTATCATTCCCTTTTCTCGAAACATACTCAGCAACTTCTGTGTGAGGAAGAATTAAAAATATCTCTTCTGCGATACACCTTAAAACCTCTAGTGCAACTACATCTGGCTCAATCATCCCATCGACACCAGCCACTCCTGGGCCCTGAGCTGTCATGGCTGTTCTCACTGCCTGGGGGCATAAGCATGAAACGCCTATTCCTTTTTCTCCATAAGTAATCTTGATCCATTCAGCAAAACTAACTGCTGCTGCCTTGGTCACTGAGTAACCTGCAGCTCCAAGCTGTGTGAGTAAACCTGCGGCGGAAGATGTGTTCACCAAATAGCCTTCTCCTCGCTCAATCATTTGAGGTAAGACATGTTTGGCAGCAAAAATATGGCCTTGGACATTCACGTCCCAGATATTTTGCCAATCGGCTGCGCTCACCTCAAAAAATCCTGGCACGCCACCAATGCCTGCATTAGAACAGAATATATCTATCCCACCAGCGTGCTCATTAGCTTTCTCAATGACATTAATAATATCTTCTTCTTTCCCCACATTAGCTTGAATAGCGATACCATTAACTGAATCGGCAGTTTCTTGGGCGCCCTCTATGTTCATGTCAACGGCAACAATTGATTGAGCGCCAGCCTGATGAAAGGCTTCACATAAAGCCTTGCCGATTCCACTCGCAGCTCCGGTAACAACAACTCTTTTATTTTTTATATCCATTAATTTATTTTAGTAATTTTGATCTCATCTGAGTCTAAAGGTAAAACAACCATAGTTCCATCCTCTGCTGAACTCCAGTTCTTTCTAATCGCATTAACGCCTCTAAAAAACATTCTTTCCATCAGCTCATTCCTTGGGGCTGGTATTAAATGATAGAACATCAAATGATCAACATTTGCCAAGTTAGCAGCTTGGGCAGCTTCCTCTGGAGTGGTGTGATAAGTTAAAATGTCTTTCATAATTGTTCCTAACATGGGTCTACCCACATCATTAGCGCCATCTTCCATCAACTTCAAAATATGATTGGCTTGTCCTTCATGAAATAGAACATCTGCATCTTGTGAATATTTAATTAAATTCTTGCTATATCTTGTATCTCCGCTTATAACAAGCGATCTTCCCTTATAATCGAATCTATATCCTAATGCTGGCTCCACAGGCTCATGCTGCACAGCAAATGCAGTAATTCTCAAGCCGCCCTCATTAACAATGACTGGGTTTGTTAAATCTATGGGATGGGGATCAAATCCCACCACATCTAACGGCGCTACTGAATCTCCATGATGATCATGTCTATATCCATAATCAAGCTGATAGGCATCTTCAAAGCCTTGGGTAACACGCTCAACTCCTTGCGGGCCATAAACATCTAAGGATTTCGGTCGGGACTGTCCAATCCATGTCATCTGATGTAAGTCAGCTAGATCCGAAATATGATCTGAGTGAAGGTGTGTTAATAAAGAGGCTTTGATCTTACTTGGGTCAACCTGCCAATTTCTGAGATTGCTTACACTCCCATCACCACTATCCACAACATAATAATTACCACCCGCATTAACCAGGATGCATGCCTCAGCTCTTCCCGGTGCTGGTATTGGAGAGCGTGAGCCGCAAACAAGAGCTGTTAAAGAGTCATCATGAAGATCGGGTTGTGAGTTAAATTGATTCTTTATTCTAGTGCCTACTAGGCTGTCCTGCACTGCTGGGATTGAGGTTAAAAAGATAATTAGCGCAAAGATGATTGCAACTGCAATCATAAAATATTTAATTAATTTCATGTTGTTATTCTCCTTTTGAAATTTTTGATCCAGCAAAGATCAAAAATAAGCCTACGGTTACTTCAACAACAATTGATGACAACACAAATGGGGCCCCGTGTAAAACACTTGCAAGAGTTCTATACAAAGCTGCTACTAGTAAGAGCATTGAGGGCGCAAAAAACCAATGACGTGTTTTGGTAAACACTCCAATTAATGTCATGGCGCCGACAGTAACAAAGAAGCTGCCCATATCGCCAATTTGAGTGCTCAGTCCCACACCTTCCAGCAAAGGCATACCTAAAGACTCTGCAACCATAGATGGATCCAGAATCCATCGCAACCCATTCAGTAAAAATAAAGCCCCGGACAGTCCCGCTATAATTCTTAATACATTTTTCATCTTTTTCTCCTTTTAATTTGACCAGTAAATATACTCATCATTTGTTTCAATCTTTTTACCTTCAAACTTATCTATTAAAATAGGAACCTCAAAACTAGAAGGAAATAAGGGGTCTTGTTGCTCAGAATTAAATTTCGCCAAAAGATTTTCGATTAATTGAACTTCATCTGGATGACTTTCTATTAAATTATTTTTTTCTAATGGGTCTAAAGAAGTATCAAACAACCATCTCATATCTTCTTTTTTGCTGATTATGTATTTCCAATTTTCGTGCAATACAGATTGATGGTTTCCTGATCGCCAAAAAAGAGTTTTATGTGGTTTGATTGGTATTTCCTTTTTAATAAAGGGTAGCAAATCGACTCCATCTATTTTTCTGTCATTGGGAATTTGAGCTTTTGCAGCTGCAGCAATGGTAGAAAAAATATCGAAATGATGGACAGGTTTATCAAATTTTAAACCTGAATCAATTTCATTGGGCCAGCTTGCTATAAATGGAACTCTGAGTCCTCCTTCAAAAAAACTTACTTTCCAGCCCCGAAATGGTTTATTTATATCTTCTAATTCAATGTAATTAGCTCCGCCATTATCGCTAGTAAAGATAATTAACGTCTTGCCCTGAATATTTAAGTCTGTTAATTTCTCAACAATTTTTCCAACACTTCTATCAAGCGCTCTAATCATTCCAGAATAAACCTGGAGATTGTGGCCAGGCAAGTGGCTCATTTCTTCTACATCACTTCTTAATGCTTGCAGTGGGTTGTGAATTGCCCAATGACTTAAATATAAGAAAAAAGGCCTGTTCTTATTTTTCTCAATGACCTTTAACGCTTCATCAGTATAGTAATCAGTGACATATTTATCTGGAGCAAAATATTCACCTTCGTTAAACCTAGCGGAATATTGACCGGATGCCCAAATCATCTTATCTATACTCGTATCAAATTTTGCATTAACCACATCCGGATGATCTTCTGGCAGATAACGTGAACTCCCCAAAGATAATGAATCATCAAACCCTTGATCAATAGGCGACATTCCAGAGGCCTGGCCAAGATGCCATTTTCCGATATGAGCAGTGTAATAACCTGCGTCTTTCAAGATTTCTGCAATAGTAATTTGCTCTGAGGGCATGCCCTGGTCCATAAAAGATGGAAGATTGTTAGCTACTTCCTCATCTATTCTTGTTTTTAAAACCGCGTCATCCTCCTCCGCAAACCACCGCAATACCGTTCTGCCTACATCAGGAATAGGGGTGAATTCAAACCCAAATCTCGTAGCATATCTACCTGTCATGATTGAAGCTCTTGATGGAGCGCAAGTTGCATTCGCTGCATATCCTTTGGAGAACCAAACACCATTTTTTGCTAAAGAATCTATATGCGGAGTTTGGAGAGAGCCATCTGCTGCACCGCCATTATGCAAAGAGATGTCGTTATATCCCATATCGTCAGCCAAAATTAAAATAATATTTGGTCGAGAATCTTTTTTGTCTAATACTTCTAATGGGCCTTCGGACCAATTAGTGGGAATATTTTCTTGAATTGGATTCATGAAGTTACTAATTTTTGGCAATGTCCAAACAATTATATTGACCTTGTATTCCCAAATTAAAATTCCAGAAAATAACATTACCAGCAAAAGAAAAGATAGATTTTTAAGCATTCTTTAAATTGACGATAATGCCTTCATTTGGATTGATCTTTCCAGCAACCACTTCTTCATAAGTACTAGTAAAATTTTCTAACCCAGAAATCTCCTTGACCTGCATCCAGTCTTTGCTTTGAACAGCTCTAGCAGTCATGAATAAATTTGTTTTTTCAGCATAGCCTTCATGACCCCAGTCACCAATGCGTTTTTGAATATGTGCTGGCGCAAAAAAGAATTCCGTTCTGTCTCTTAGCATCGCTTGCCCCAAAGCATCTTCTGAGGTGGTTTCGTTGTCCCAATGAGTCATGCCTACAGTGAGGCACTTAAGCATGTTATCTCCTAACTCCCCATGAAGTGTTCCTAAGATTTCTCGATTCCCTGCCATGTCGACAATCACAGATCCCAGGGAGCAATCGGCTCGGTCAAGTTCATCGTATGAAATCACCTCATCATAACAGCCCAAACTTCCTACAAACTCAGCATTGCTTGCGGAGGTTAATCCAACTATTGTTGGTGAATCTTCAGCATCAGCTAAGCCTTGAGCTAGGCCAATAGCCGTTTTACTAGAAGCGCTGACAATAATGACTTGGGATGCTCCAAGATATGAATCTTCCTCTAAAGAATCACACAAACAAAATGCTGTGATGTGGAGCGGAAATAAAAGCGCTCGAACGGCATCCATAGAGCTGTCATAGTTTTGGTCTCCAGCAAGTCTGACATAATTATTGTAAACAGGTGGCAGTTCTTTCCGATGCTCTTTTCCATCACTAAAGCTTTGATCAGAAACTTTAATCGGACTTAGAATTAATGAGTCTGCAGCTGGAAAATAACCAAAAAGTCGCTCTCCAACATTTAAACCTTCAATTTTTGAGTGAGTAATTTCTGCAAATCCCCACATAGGTATACACCCCCATTCATTCTTTTCATCATGTCCGGCTGGAAAAAATTTCCAATATCCAATGGTATCTCCTGCTACACCATAGGTAACGTTATTAGCTGTAAAAGCATAACTTTCAATATTGACTGCGATTTCACCGTCATCAATGGGGGGAGAGTCAACATCTATAATTCTTGATTGAGTTAAATCTGATTTTAAAGTTTGAAATTGACTCATAATATTTTTCCTAAATTATTTTTTTGTATTAGCGAGAGAGTAAAAAGTATGACTAGGATAAAAGTGATGAAAGGAGCTCCAACCACACCAGGAGTCGCACCAACTGTATAGATTCCTTGAAGAGCTATGTCTTCCCTAATTAAAGGATATCCGAATGTTCTAAAACTCCACTCAATTAACCACAGTAAATACATAAATGGAATAAGTGATCTGTATCGAAAAATTACGATCCAGCATACAAAACAGAAAATTAGTTGTGCAAAGCCCCACAAAGAAAAGAATCTATAAATTAAAAGCATAGGATCAGGATCACCAGATATAACTGAAAAATTAGCTATTTCATGAAATCCATATTGCTCAAAAAGCATATGAATAATTGACCGCCATGTCATTAAAATCATGAAAGCAATAAATCCCCAAAGTGAAATCTTATAACCTTTAAAATGATTATCAGCAGTTGCAGGGAAAATTTTATTCAAAATCAAGTTCGCCTTCGGCAACCTCAATGTTCAATTGTCCTGCTAGCCCGGCTGTTCGATGCTTTTCGCTTTCCATATACTCATCGCTTGTAGCCATCTGATACATAGCTTTTCTGTTTGGATACCTTACAACTGCAACAACATCCCAGAGCTCTTCAACCTCTCCGAGAATGAGTCGACTAACTCCTCCTCCTAGTATCGGCTCAGCACCCACTTTGGATAGATGCTCTAGCACCTCATCAGCATAAATAGCATATGCCTGCTCTCCAGTAAGAGTAGTTTCTCTGCCATCTGCATATTCAGCCTTTTCTTTAAACTTGATGAGGTTGACTGCCAAGAACGGAACATCGTCCCCCAATGCAAACCCTGCAATTTGAACTGGAGTAGGCATCACTGCATTTTTAAAAACTTTATATTCGTTATTGTTAGTATTTACACCAAAGAAAAAGAAAGCTATCCCGGTAAGTAAAATTACAGCAAGGAGAATATATTTCCTCATAAACTCCCTTCCTGGAACTCAATATTAAGCTGCCCTTCCAGACCGGCTGATCTATGTTTTTCGCTTTCCTGGTAATCAGAATCCATCATCATTTCCACCATAGCTTTTCGACTTGGGTATCTGGCAAGTGCTATGCTGTCCCATAAATCTTCGACTTCTCCGAGCATGAGGCGACTTACTTTTCCAGTAATAACCGATTTTCCACCAACTTTTTTCAGGTGCTCAATAACTTCTTTCCCATAGATAGAATAGGCCTCTCTTCCGGTGAGATCTGTCTCTCTTCCATCTTCATATTCAGCCTTCTCTTTAAACTTAAGAAGATTGAGCATAGTAATTTCAGTCTCCGTATCACCTTCAAAAAATCCTTCCATTTGAGCTTTATTAGGTCTTAAATGGTTTTTTACTTCCATGATTATTCTCCCATAGTGATGGCTTTTTTGAATGCAGGCCTGGCATCAATTCTAGCAACATAATCTTTAATATTTTGCATATCATCAGTGACGCAGCCCAATCTATCAGCCATAAAACATGAGTGTCCAAGCATCAAATCTGCAGCAGAGAAATCTCCAATTAAATAATCTTTACCAGCAAGAGCATCATTCACTGGAGCAAGTGCTTTGGACAGTAATTTCTTAGCTTGATTTAACACAGTCTCATCCCTTCGATCAGCAGGCAATAAAATTGTTTGAACAACAATTTGATTCATAGGCGGCATAACCATGCCCTCGCAATAGTGATACCACTGAAGATACAAAGGAAATTCAGGCGCATCTGAATTGGGCTTCAACCCTCCATTCCTATGTCTCTCTAAAACATAATCAATGATGGCGCCAGATTCAAAAATTGAAATATCGCCATCTTCCAAAACAGGAACCCTTCCAAGAGCATGTCTTGATCTATGCTCTGGGGATTTCAAGCCTTCTTTGGTAAATGGCATAATATTTACTTCATATTCAAGCCCTAACTCCTCTAGAAGCCAGACCACTCGTCCCGCTCTAGTTCCTGCAACAAAATGTACTTTTAGCATCCCTTTCTCCTTTTTATTTTTTTACCATTTTTGCAGCATTCTTTGTAAACTCTTTCATTTTTTCATCGTCATCTAGAAGGCTTTCAATTTTAATTGGAACTTCTATGCCTGAAACCATGCCTGGTTGCTCATACATAGCCTTCATCCATCGCTCAAGATGGTCTAAGCCTTCCACTGAAATCCCTGACCACTTGTGAGTTCTGACCCAGCACCAATTTGCAATGTCAGCTATTGAGTAATCATTTGCTAGCCATTTTTGCTTGGCTAAATGGGTGTCTAGCACTTCAAATAATCTTCTGCCTTCATTCTGATATCTATCTATCGCTGGTTGTATTTTCTCTGGAAAGTACCTAAAAAAAACATTAGCCTGGCCCATCATAGGTCCCACCCCTCCCATCTGAAACATCATCCACTCCAACACTTTAGCTTTTTGATTTAAGTCTATTGGCATGAGCTTGCCAGTCTTTTCTGCAAGATAAATCATGATGGCTCCTGATTCAAAAATAGCTAGGTTGTTTGCATCCCTGTCCACAATTGCAGGTATTCTTCCGTTAGGACTAATCGCAAGAAAATCAGGCTCTTTTTGCTCATTCTCGGATAAATTAATAACGTGGGTTTCATAAGCTAAGCCCATAGCTTCGAGGGTGCAGGAAACCTTATGGCCATTAGGGGTTGGTGCTGTATAAAAATCAATCATTGTTACTCCTTAATAAAAGATATCAGAATATCAGAAAGTTCTTCTGCTCGAGTCCATTGATAAAAATGCCCTCCTCCAATGTGAGGAGCGCTTTTAGCATTTGGAGCCATTTTAAGAACATCTTTTTCAATATTATTGGTTACAGGGTCATCGCCAGCAAACACTGCTAAGAACGGTTTAGTTGAAGTTTTAAAAAACTCTCTTGCCTCTCTTTGTGCATCCAAAGATGCATCTGGGAGAATTGGGACATGGCTGGGCATGGCTCGAGGACCCATTTTAAAAGATGGATCTGGGAAAGGTGCGTCATAAGCTTTAACTAGATCCGAGGTAAATGGTGAAATCTTTGCTAAGCCTAAATTTTCTAAAAGATATTGTCCCATCATTGATAATTTAGATCTTTTTTCCATCATGCTTGAGTTGATGAATCCTATTGGTAAATTTTCTGTATCCCAGCAAAATTTTTGCCAATACATAAATTTTAATGCTGGATGAAAAGGAGTAGATGAATCTTTTGAAAGGTTTTTTCCATCCATCTGCTTAACTTCTTTTTGCATGCTCATTGGGGTAAGTTTTAAATCACTTTCTCTAAAAACTTTGACTCTGTCTATAACCTCTTGAGGGACATCTGGGTTATATGGCAACCCAGTATTTCCCATTGATATTTTCAGAAATCTATCAGGATCTTGTGCGACCATTCTCAGCCCTATAAGCCCTCCCCAATCCTGACCAAAAAAAGTTAAATTTGAAAAATCATTTTCTTTTAGCCATTCACCCATCCAATCCACTTGTCTTTGATAGCTGTAGTCCTCTCGAGCTGCAGGCTTATCCGATTTACCATACCCTGGTAAATCTGGTGCTATTACCCTAATACCGGCTTTAACGAGGAATGGAATCATTCTTGCATAGAGATAACTCCAAACCGGTTGGCCATGCATAGCTAGAAGTATTGGGCCGTCTTTTGGTCCTTCATCGATGTGATGAATTCTTAAATCTGCGCCATCATGAGTTTTAATATTGGTGTAATGGGGCTCAAATGGATACTCCTCTAAACTACTAAACCTTTCATCGGGTGTTCTTAAAATTTTCATTTCTCTGCAATCAGTTCCCCACAACCTGTTTTCGTTAAAAATTCTTTGATTTGCTTTTGATCGCTTTCATTTAAAGCTTGAAACTCATCGTTGATCCATTTCAAACACTTTGCCTGATAAGGGAAACTTCTTTGCTCCCATTTAGCTCCATCAATTTCAGCGGTCCAAGTTTTCTCTTCTTGAGCAACAGCGAGTGAATTTGCTAATAAGGCGGGTAAATATACTTTGCCAACTTCTTGGAACAGACTCGATAGATTTTGCTCCGCACCTTCAAAGTTTACCCAGTCACTTTCGCTGGGCTCTAAACCACTTAAATCCTCCATAAGATCCTGCCAAGCAATAACTCGAGGAGAGATCTCATGCGCTAAAGCTCTTGAGGTTGGATCAAAGCCTACTAATGCTGATAGTTGGCCAAATAGAGCGTAGTCTGCAGATGACGGACGGCTGCCAAACAAAAAAGGATGCTGTGACAGGCAATGGTTGAGTTGCCCAAGAAATCTTTTGAAACTAGCTTCAATAATTGGAGCTGTTATCTCATTGGAGCCAACCACCCACAAACGACTTGTCTGCCAATCTGAGATATGCTGTTTAAAAGCTGCATGACTATCATCATCCAAAGTAATGCCATGCAATAAGGGCAATATGGTTCCAGCTTTTTCTATATCATCTTTAAAATGCCAGCGATAATGAAACATGTATTTTGTTACCCACTCATCACCAAAGTCCTCAAGCACATAATTTAAAAAAGCTAGTTTTGGATCTGATGGAATAACGCCCCTAGCTGTAAATTCAGTTTCTAAATGGCGAATAATTGGAGTCGAGTCTGTGATTGCTTTATGTTTACCGTCAACTTCAAAAATCATCACAGGCAGCAATACTGGTTTAGGCTCTTCCACGCTAAACTTCCTAATAAGATCCCTAGGATCACCCCATTCAATCACATGGGGAATTCTGCGATACCGCATTAATGAGATCATTTTTCTTGTATAAGGAGAGGCAGGAACTCCACCAATGGGGATGGGGTTAAGACTTCTCATTGCTAGAATTTCTGTGCAGACATTTTTTGACACGTTTCATTAAACTCAGATATTGTTTCTTCAATAATTTGTGCAACTGGCTTAACTTCCTCTATCAGCCCTGCTGATTGTCCAGTTAGTGCCGGAGCTGCGTTCATATCTCCACCAAAATAAAGATCTTGAATTCGACCCATTTCAGACATTTCCATGACGCCAACTTCATGAATTTTTTGAGTGAATTCAGTTTTTAAAGCTCGAATACAGGGTTTAGATTTCTTATTAAGAATCCAAGTCCCTTGCTCATTAGCATCAAGAATTGAATTTTTAAAATTCTCATGCACTGGGCTTTCTTTCGAGGAAACAAATCTAGTTCCCATCTGAATTCCCTCGGCACCAGCTGCAAATGCTGCGGCCATTCCAACACCATCAACAATCCCGCCTGCAGCAATAATTGGAAGATCAGTGTGCTTTCTAATTGCCTGTATTAATACAATCAATCCAACTTCCTCGGGGCTTTTAAAGCCTCCACCTTCTGTGCCTTCAATGACTAAACCGTCAACTCCAGCATCAGCAGCTTTAATGGCTCCAGCAACACTCGGCACAGCATGAAAAACATTAATTCCAGCATCTTTTAAAATATGAATATATTTGCCTGGATCACCAGCAGATGTCGTAACAAATTTAATGCCTTGTTCTAAGACCAACTCAATCATGCTTTCATCCCTAAGAAACATTAAGGGTAAATTGACGCCAAAAGGTTTGTCTGTGAGTTTAGCCATTGCAAGAATTTCTGCTTTACAATTTTCAGTCTCGCCAGATGAAGTTTCAATTACGCCAAATCCTCCAGCATTTGAAACAGCAGAAGCTAGTTGACTTCTTGCAATCCAACCCATGGGTGCTTGAACAATAGGATATTGAACCCCTAAAATTTTTGTAACTCTATTCATAATCATAACAATATCTATTGACATAAATTATGTCAATAGATATATTGAAATACTCTATGACAAAGCAAGATGGAAGAATTTTACGAAGCGTTAAAAGCCAAAAACTCATCGTTGAGGCTTGTATAAAATTATTCAAAGAGGGTAATTTTGTGCCCACGGCTCAACTGGTTGCAAATGAATCTGGAGTTGGCATAAGAACTGTCTTTAGACTATTCGATGACATGGAAAACCTGCTCAAGTCAGTAGATGCTGAAATGCGTAAGGACTACGATTTTGAAGTTAAATTTGATCCTAATTCTTCTTTTGAGAATCGTCTTTTAGTTGGTGTCGATCATCTATGTGCAATTTACATAAAACATCAAATAATAATGTTCGGGACTATTTCAAATATGTGGAAATATAAATTTTTGCAGGAAAATTACATGAATTACCAAAAGATGATAATGCAAAAAGTAGAGGAAGTGCTCCCCGAAGTATTAAATTTTGATGGTGAGTTACAAGAACTAACCCATGCGACTTTGTCCTTTGCTTTTTGGATGAGATTGCAAGGTCAAGGCTTAAAAAAAGATCAAATTAAAAGTGCAATGATCAGGCAATGCATGATGATTTTTAAAAGCCAGTAAACATGAAAGCTAAGACTATACTCATGGCATTAGCTGTAGCTATTCTTCGATTTTAAATGTGAGCCCGGCACTTGCTTGCAATCTTGCGATTAGCTTTTCACCCATTGCTGGAGCTGGAGTATAAATACCGCCGGCAAGGTCGGAACATTCTTTCACTAAACAGATTGCACTTTCAGCAATCATCTTAGATGTTGAGCCGTAGCCTGGATCCATGTCACCGGTAACAGCTGCATGAATGGTTGATCCATCTGGCAGATCTGCACAAAAAAGAACATCATAATTTCCATTGTCTCTTGATTCTTTAGAAGGACCTTCACCTGGAGCTGGCGCATCAGCCAATGGGTTCATGCTGCCAACAAATTCTGCTGCAGCTTTGCCCTCTTCGCCTGGCCCTTGAATCCACATCTCGTTGTAACAAAAATCTTCTCCATACATATGGCCCATTAAGGCATTAGATCTATGAACATTCTTGGTATTAATAGGAGCCATAAAAAATGGCGCAACCCAGGTCTCAAGTTTTTCATCAAATACAGCTTTAGAGTCTGGAGTTTGTTCAGGCCCTGTAAAACCATTAGACAATGCAAACGGATTTGCTAACACTGCAAATAATTCTGGTTTTTCTTTTAACGATGCCATAGTGGCGCTTAATGAGGCTGCTGTTCCACCAGAAAATTCTCCGTTCATAGCCCTGACCCTTCCCCTGATATTAGAAGCAGGTTTTCCATGCTCGGCTATCACTTTGTTTTGAAGGAAATAAACACCTAAATCAAAAGGTATGCTGTCAAAGCCACAAGAAAAGACAATTCTTGCTCCAGTTTCCTTGGCCTGAGCAGCATGCTCATTAATCATTTCATGCATCCAACCAGGCTCTCCACATAAATCAACATAATCTGTTCCGTGAGCAACGCATTGCTTCACAATATTGGATCCATAAAGCTGATATGGACCAACGGTTGTTAATACGCACTGGGTTTGCTGGACCATCTGGGTGATACTCTCTTCGTCATCGCTATCCACCGTTAGCAAAGGTACATCTTTGGATACGCCCAAGGCATCTCTCACTGCAACTAATTTTTCATGGCTTCTGCCGGCCATGGCCCAAGATATGGTTTCATCATCTCCGTATTGATTAAGCATGTATTCGACTACCAGCTTTCCAGTAAAACCCGTTGCACCATAAACCACGACATCAAAATTCTTCTTACTCATAAGAGTCTCCATTTAAAATTAATAATTAGTAACCGGCCTGTTCAGAATTAATCACTTCGAGCCATTCATTATCAAGTGCGACATAGTCACTTGAATTGGGCTTTAAGCAATAAACTTTATCGCTGACTTTACTCAGATCAAAAGCCTCATCTCGAAGATCATTTTTTTTCAGCTTGAAAGTTCCTGTAGTATCCATTTCTTGAATAATTCTAATAAAAACTGGGCGGGCATATTTGGGGAGATTGCTCTCCACATATTGAGAAAATTCTTGCCAATTAAAGCTACCAAAATCTTCAAGGCTAAAAGCTGCCATCCCTGCTCTGCCCTCACAACCTGGAACTTGAACTCCATAAACATTGGACATGTTGACATCTTTGTAACCATTTAATATTTCACCCACTTCATTGGTTGAAACATTCTCAGATCTCCACCTAAAAGTATCTCCTATCCTATCAACAAATTGGTAGTGTACTTTTCCTAATGAGTACCCAACGTCAACTGTTTTAATTAAGTCTCCAGTATTAAACCAAGCATCGCCCTCTTCAAATACATCTCTTAAGATTTTCTTTTCTGTGGCTTGAGCATCTGTGTAACCATTAAAAACAGAATTCGGCGATATAAAAACAATCAATAACCCAGGATCATGGGTAGTTATTTTTTTACACGTCCCATCTTCATTTTTAATAATTTTATCTTCAGCAACATCGTATTCAATTAAAGCTACCTGGGCATTGGTCATACCAATGGTTTTATCCTTGTTTAATAGGTTCATGAAAAGAGCATTGCCTTCACTTGCCCCATATATTTCAACAATCCTATCAACCCCAAATCTATCTTTGAATATATCCCAAACATCAGGCCTCAGACCATTTCCAACCATAACTTTTAAAGGATTATTTTGCTCTGCTTGTGTTGGCTCTGTGTTGGCTAAATACCTGCAAAGCTCTCCAATATACACAAGGGCAGTTGTATTATATTGCTGTACCTCATCCCAAAATGAGGAGGCAGAAAATTTTCTTTTAATAAAAGTTGAAGCTCCAGCTTGAATGACTGCACAAAGCCCTAGCATCAAACCAGTTGAGTGATAAAGAGGCAGGCTGTTGTGCATGCAATCTGTCTCATCAATACGATAACCGGCCATCTTAATATTAATTGAAGCTGCCATAAGTTTCTGATTGGGGCAGATAGCTGCCTTTGGAACTCCGGTAGTGCCAGATGTAAAAATATAACAAGCCACATCCTTTGCTTTAACTAAATTTGTTTCTTCTAAATTTTGATCGTTAGAAAGATCTAGTTGAGCCTGAAGATCAATAGCCCAATCTGGGAGAGAGAACTCGGCAGTATCTTCAGCCCATAAAAAATCTTCTTGTTTAGAAATGTTAATTTGATCCAAGACATCCTCTAAAGCATCTGCTCGTTCTGCCCCAACAATACATTTAACAGAATCAGATGAATTAATGCAGTGCATCAATGGGTCGCCAGTTAGACTGGTATTGATTAAAACGCCTATTGCACCAATTTTATTTAGAGCTAATAACGTAATAACAAAGCTTGGTCGATTTTCCATAAACAACACAACTCTATCGCTATGCTTCACGCCAGTTGAAACAAGATACCTTGCCAGGCTATTGGCTGCTTTGTTTGTGTGTCCGTATGTCCACATTTCATTCTCGAAATGTAAAAAAGGTCTTTCAGAAAATTTATCTGTGGTTGCTTGAAAAGTATGAGCTAATGAAGCTTGATCCTCAGGATCTGGAAATTTATAACGCATGACTGGAATCAAGTATCTCAGCTCACCTAACACCCTAAAAAACTCTTTGATTTTATTAAACAATTTCTTTCCCCAAAAAAAATTTAGTCAATCCTCTCTAAAAGATCGCTGATTAGAAATTCTATCAAATATCTTGATAAATAAACGTCATATTGCAAATACATCCGTCTAATTTTAAGTTTTTTGGAAATAGTAAATAGATCCTAAATCTAGCAATTGAGTAAGTTCGTCTAAGAATGTATAAGATTCTTCCATTAGCTGTATATCCATCAAATCTTCAGGGCTTAGATTATCCCTGTAATGCTTGCTAACAAGAGATTTTAAATCAATTAATTTTTTTGGATTTAAAAGAAATTTTTGATTTACTTGGCTAAATTCTTCGTCATTCATAACAGTTTTAAATCTAAGGCAGGCAGGGCCTCCCCCATTCATCATGCTCTGACGGATATCAACGAACTTAAAATGTTTGATTGGAGAGGAGTCTTTCATTGCTTCTATCCAATGCATGCAATTAGAGTGATTTTGCACCTCTTCTGGAAGCCACATCATCATCTCGTTGCTGCCGACAGTAATTAATTGAGAGTTTAGTAGGTAACTAGATACCAGCTCGTCCAAGGAAATATCCTTCGAGAGGATTTCAAATGGTTGAAAGTTAGGAATGTTCTCCCTTAGGTGACTCAAAGCCCTATCTAGCTCTACTCGATCTGCAAAAGCTTCTTGATGAAAGATAAAGACTTCCTCATTTGCTAGGCTAACAATATCATTGTGAAAACTACCAGACTCTATGGCAAGATTATTCTGCCTCAAAAAAATGGCTCTCTCAGGAACTAGTTGGTGCTGGGCGGAGACTGTCCGAGAAATTTCCTCTGCTTGTCGCGCAATAACACCCTCCTTTTTATCAAAAGCAGAAGCGCCATAGACGAAGATTTGAAAACCAGGTTTTAAATGTTGATCGGTCACTCTTAGATGGTTTGCAGCACCCTCATCACCATATCCTGCAATATGGCTAATAGGATCGTGAACTTGAGCCATTGATCCAAACATAAGCTGAAGCTGTATTTGGGTGAAGTCTGGTTCAATTGATCGATGAAACATTGAATTTAAATTTGCTGGAGTAATATGTATCTGTTGATCATGACTATCGATGCTTGGAGAAAAAGTTGCAGCATTGGCGGCCCACATAGCAGAGGAGGAATAAACGTTTTTTAATAGTTCAGGGGATTGCTTTCCAGCTCTATAAATAACTTCCTCATCAGTACCAGAAAAGCCTAGCTTTCTTAAGGTTTGAAGGTTGGGTCGCTCGTGGGGCAAGAAAAAACCCTGGGGGATGCCTTGTTCCATAATAATTCGCATCTTCTCTAAGCCCTGAAGAGCTGCGACTTGTGGATTGGAAGTCTGATTGTGGTGTGCCTGGGATGCTAAATTTCCTTTTGATAAGCCAGCATAGTTATGCGTTGGGCCAATCAAACCATCAAAATTAATTTCACCTGAAAATACCATTTACAGGGTTTTGATAATAGAAGCTTTCGGCCAAGCACAGTAATCAGCTGAATAAAACCCTGCAGGTCTCATGTTCCCGCTTCTACCGATGCCACCAAATGGAAAAGCCCCCGAAGCACCTGTGGTTGTAGAATTAAAATTAATCACGCCAGCATTCACATCCTGCACAAAAGTGTCAAATAGTTTGTCGTTATCAGAGATCAAGCCAGCAGCCAGTCCATACCTTGTGCGATTGGCACTCTCAATAGCTTCCTGAAAGGAATCCACAAAAGAGACTTGCAGCATGGGGCCAAAATTCTCCTCATCGTAGGGTTTAGCCATGTGCTGAGTATTTATAAGGCTCGGAGTCACTAAATTAAAGGAGCCCTTTACTTTTTTAGCCTTGAGTATTGGTTTTGCTCCCAGGGTCAGCAATTTATTCTGAAACTTTAAAAAATTTTCTGTGGCTGCTGGAGAGATTAGGGGGCCATAATATAAATCTTTAGGGGATCCGTAAGACAGGGATTGAATTTTTTTCTTCAAGCGATCCAATATTTTTTTACCATCTTTGGTATTTGGTAAGATAAGTCGACGAGCGCAAGTACAACGCTGACCTGAAGAAATAAAAGCTGATTCAAAAATTAAGTCTGCAGCTGCATTAATTTTTCTTGTTGCCCAAACCACCATGGGGTTGTTGCCCCCTAATTCTAAAGCGAGAATTTTCTCCGGGTGATCCGCCATAATTTTACTCAACTGTTTACCAACACTGTAACTACCTGTAAAAAGAATGCCTTTGTTTAAAGGGTCTTTGCACAAAGCTCTCACCACCTCTTTGCCTCCGTGCACTAAATTGATCACACCATCTGGGAGTCCTGCTTGAGACCATAAAAGCATCATGTATTCTGCAACCATAGGCGTTGATTCACTGGGCTTAAAGATAATAGTATTCCCGGCCAATAATGCAGGAGTGATGTGGCCATTGGGCAGGTGCAATGGAAAATTAAATGGGCCTATTACCGAAAGAACGCCATGCGATGCATGCTTCAAGGAAGCAGTCATCCCTCCAAATTTATTACTTTGTGAACCTGTGCGCTTTTGATAGGCAAGAACAGAATTCTGGAGCTTGGCTAAAGTAGCACCGACCTCTGATGCCGCATCTACAGGCACTTTTCCAGTTTCACTGGTAATAAGCTTGCTCATGGTTGCTTTGTTCTGCTCAAGCAAGCTGTAGAATTTGTGAATTACTTTTAAGCGTTGCGAAAAGGATTGAACAGACCAATTTCTGTGCGCCTGGTTTGAGGATTTGAGTGCAGTATTTATCTGCAAACTAGTCGCAAAATTTCCTTCCCAAATTATCTCTCCGCTAGATGGGTCAATAGATTTAAAGTTTTTTCCCTTTCCAGGCGTCCATGTATTCTGTAAATATAGCATCAGTTTATCTGAGCAATAGAGCCAGACTTTAGACCCAGGGCTTTGGCAGTCTTGGCTGGAATGTACAATGTTTTCTTAGATTCATCAAAAGCATAATTTTCTTTAACGACTGCAAAAGAGTCAATGGATGGATTGGCTATAAAACCAAAACGATCAAACGTAATATTTCTTTTAATCTCAACAGGAAACGCTTGAGCTGATTGCACCAATGGAATGGCGTTAATCTGTGTTTCAAGACAAGGCCCTCCATCTAACACATCAATTAAATCATTGGGTCGAAAATTTTGTTTTCTTAGTAGAGAGTAAGCTGGCATGGCGTTAGGGTGGGGCTTGCCAATAACACGCTGCACCTTTTTTGGCATATGCTCAATGATAAATGGAAATTTTGGAATGGACTCCATGATGAAATGATTATCAATATAACTAATTTCATCGGCCTTAAAAAAATCTAGATTAAAAAAAGTATTGCTAAAAGAATTCCAAAAATAAGATTCATCTTGAGCATTTTTAAATCCCCTGATCTCAACGAATGCTGTTGGATCAAATCTCTCCTGATGCGCAGACATAAAGATTAGCCTAGAGAATGATAGTAGCGATCCTCGCCCTTTTCCTCTAAATGCTGGTTTTAAAAAAAGGGTGCCTAGCTCTGAATATGGTTGCTTGCATAGATGTAAAGCTAAGACATCTAAGTCTCTTGTAAAATTTAGAGATTTAGATTTGAGTTGGGTGGTAGATTTTTTAAAAAATACTGAGGGTTTTTTGAGTGAGACGGAGGTATAGATTGCAGATAGACCAACAATTCTTCCATAATCCTCTAAGACAAATAAATAGCTGTCTTGATTCGGTTTTTTAGATTTTTTATTTTGAGAAGACTCTGACCAGGTAATTCTCTTTTTGATCTCGATGGCGGTTTTGGGCATAGTGGTCATGCCTTTTCCAGAATGCTTCACCAATTTCTCGACGCTCTTAAAGTCTGATGTCTTAACCAGTCGTACAACTTTCATGATTACAGTATAGCAACTCTAAGCAATGTAAATTGCAGAAATACAGCAAATATTTTTACCTAAGCTGGGGTACTATTTCGTTAAAAAATCTTTCCATTCCATCAATTTTTTCTTTTAGAGGCGCATCGTTCATAACGCCATAAAGCATCCAAGGATAGGTGGTCATGGTTGTCACACCTAAATCCTTCATCTTTGAGAAACCCTCTAGACTAAATGCATCCCAACAACTAAAACAAATATATTCGTAGGCTTTTTGTTGAGCAACATTGGATCTTTTTCCTTCAAGCTGAGTTATGAGGGCTTGGAGCTCCTGTAAACTGTGCATATCTGAAATCCATCCATCATGCTTGGCCGCTCTATTTAATGCTGGCTCTGAGAATCCGCCAACATAGATCGGAATATCTTGAGGGGGGCACGGCAACATTTCCAGGGTCTCAAATTTAAAAAACTGACCTTTAAAACTAACCATCTGGCCAGTCCAAAGAAGCTTCATGATCTCAATCATTTCATCGGCTCTTTTGCCTCGCTGACTAAATTCTTGACCTCCAGCTTCAAACTCTTCTGGCATCCAGCCCATGCCAATTCCTAGAGCGAATCGGCCATTAGATAGAGTGCTTAAAGTTGCGACCTCTTTTGCTGCTCTCATAGGGTTTCGAGCCGGCAAAACGTAAACGCTCGTATAAAAATTAATAGTGCTAGTTGCTCCAGCTAAAAGAGATAAGGTGTTCATGGGGTCCGGCCAATCAGTGCCCGCTTTCCATCTAACACTGCCATCTGCAGTATAAGGATAAGGAACTGAGAAGGTTTTCGGGTGAATCAAGTGATCAGAGACTGCTAACGAGTCATAACCAATTTGCTCTGCTGCAACGGCCAAGGATTTAATCTCATCAATAGGAAGCATCGACAGGGGGATTGCGAATTTCATAAGCCTATCGCCCGACTCACAAACCAAAAAGTACCCATGAAGAATACAAATGCTCCCATGCCTCTATGGAGGTAGTTGTAGTGATGAAAGCGACAGTATTTTTTTGCAAGCTTCAAAGCAGCTAGAAAAAGAAAAGCTACAGCCAATTGCCCTGCTTCTACGCCTAGATTAAAGCTAAGAATAATAGGGAGTAACTTGTCTTGGGGGAGCCCCACTTCTGCGATGGAAGAGGCAAAGCCTAATCCATGAATTAATCCAAAAAACACCGTGATGAGCAGGGGCAGCCATTGGCTGGAATAATGGTTGGTTAAGCTCAAATAGATGGTTAGAAATAATGACAGCCCTATAGTTAACAATAGCTCAAGGTCACCAAAGAATATTAGAGGCGCGAAAGCACAAAGTGACAGCATAAGATTTTTAGCCAGACGATTAAATTCAAAGGCCTGCTTAAAGAAATATTCTATGGCCAATAATAAAATTGAAAACCCAATTAAAATCTCAACCACTTCAGCATGAATTCTTAAAACATTCATGGCTCCTAAGCCCAAAGTGAAGCTGTGACCTATCGTAAATCCTGTTATGGCCATCACAAGGAATCTACCTGCAAATAAAAGCAATAGGCCCAATAAAAATGTTAGATGATCCCAACCGCTTAAAATATGTTGCATGCCAGATTTGAAATAGCCAAAGTAAGAGCTTTGATTGGCATTACGCTCTCTAGGCAATCCAATAATCCATACATCATCCTTGCTGGCATACATGAACTCAGGCACTGCTTGTCCATTAATGGATCCTCTTGCAATATGGGTATGAGTAACTCCCAAATCTTGAAACAAAGACATGGAGATACTGGTAGGCATCCTTGGGCATTGAAAGGACCAATAAAATTTTAATATCCCCAGCGCAAGATTCTCATTGAGCTCAGTTGGATTATTTAATTGGCAGGATGCTCCTGGATTAATGGAGGAACTGAGGTACTCAATCAAGATGTCATAAGATGGAAAGTGAGCTGTGGGATTAAGATTATTAAAAATGTCTTGTCGAATAGAGCCTGTGACTTGAACTGCTACACCTTCTGAGTTGGAAGTAAAATTAAATTTTGAATAAGACTCGCTGCGGTTATGCCCCTCAGAAAAGATAGAGCAAAAAAGCAATGCTAGGAAACACAGAAACTTGCTATAAATCATCTGCCTTAACAACGTCATACCAATTTCTTAGATCTGCGAGATAACCATCAAGCATCTCTTCACCTTTTTGGCGAATGAACTCAGATTCTATTTCTTCATACATCTCATCAAAGGTTCCAGCCGACTCTCGTAATTTTGTTATAACAACCAAAATATGGAGCTGATTCTCAGAAATAATGATCTGACTCACCTCTCCATCATCGAGTTTTAATGCTTCCTGAGTTAGCAAGGGTCCTATGTACTCTCTAATCTTCATGGTGGGCAATAGAGTATTTGGAAGTTGAATGACATCAAGCTTCGCAAGGCTTTGGGCTGAAGCTAGGTTGCCCGCTAACAGCATCTCTCTTGCTTCTTGCGCTTGAGTTGAATGACCCGAAGGAAAGCTTAGTTTAATTAAGTGGAGTTTTGGGCTCGGAGCAAAGAAATCTTCATTCTCAGAAAAGAAATCTTGTAGGTCTTGTTTTGAAAATCTAAGATCTTTTGTATCGGCTATAATTGAACTAATCATCTTTTGAATAATAGTGCTTCTTATTTCAGCATCATTCTCCAACATGCCAAGATCAATTGCTCTTTGAATAAGCAGCTCTTCATCAATCATCCGCTCAAGAATATTTTCTGCATCAGAGGCAAGAAGACCTGATTTTCGCGATTGAGCGATAGAGTCTAAATAAGCATCATATTTTCCCTTGGAGATTGCTCGATCATCAATTTTAGCTATCCAATTTAATTGATCTAGATCAATCTTTTTTACAAAACTAAACCCAATGATGCTGGCTGCCAATAGCATGCCTGCAATTAAGATAGGATGAATGGGAGACCGGGCAATGAAAGAGAGCGCAGAGGTATTGTTGGGAGGAGAGATGGTCATCTTGATATGATCAATATCATCCTCAAGATATACATCGCCCTGAGATTGAAAGCCTAGGTTTTGATAAAAAGCGAGCAATCGATGTTGTGCTGAAATAGTGATGTCTTGATTGGGGTATTTTAATGCGCTGTATTTAATAGCTGCTTGAGTAATGGTTTTGCCTAGCCCCATACCCCTCACCTTCTCTGAGGTTACAATTCGACCAATTGAGGGCCCAGGGTAAATAAACCCAGGTCTCACTAAGCGAGCATATGCAATTAATTCATTTTCGATGAAGCCAAGCAAATGGTCGCTGTATTCATCATTTAAATCTGCATCAATAAATGGGCAGTCTTGCTCCAACACAAACACTTGTTGCCTGAGGTGCATGACAGCATATAGCTCTTGTTTGGTGAGGCGCGAAAAAGATTTCCAGGTTAACTGCATTGATCTGCGAGATTAAACAAATACATTTTGTGATTATATCGTTTTTATTATCTATAATTGATGGAAATTATTTTGGAGAAAGCATGAGTGACCTATATAACCTGAGCGTGAAAGATATTAACTTAGATTCTGTAGATTTAAGTGCCTTCAAAGGCAAAACTTTATTGATTGTAAATGTTGCAAGTAAGTGTGGCTTTACCCCTCAATACAAAGACCTCCAGCACCTCTCTGATAAATACAAAGAGCAGGGTTTAGAGGTTTTAGGATTTCCATGCAATCAGTTTGGTGGCCAAGAACCTGGCACAAATGAGGAAGTGCAATCTTTCTGCGATCTTACTTTTAATGTCTCGTTTCAACTATTTGATAAAGTTGAGGTCAACGGCTCAAATACTAGTCCTCTTTTTAAATACCTGAAACATAAATCTCCAGGGATTTTTGGAACTGAAGCCATTAAATGGAATTTTACTAAATTCCTTGTTAATAAAAATGGTGAGGTTGTAAAAAGATTTGCTCCTAAAGATGGTGGATCAGCCATTGAAGCTGAGTTAATAAAAATTATTTAATAATTAGGCTCATCAGCAAAGCATCTTCTCGTGGTTTGCCGCTATAGTAATCTGGTCTGATAGCATCTTTTGCAAACCCCTCTCTCTCATAGAGAGCTATTGCAGCATAATTGGACACTCTAACTTCCAAAGTTAAAAATTTCACTCCTAGTGTTTTATTTTGCAGGATGATTTTTTGCAACAACTTCTTTCCTAGTCCCCGGCCCTGATGAATAGGCATGATAGCAATGTTCAGCAAGTGCGATTCTGGAATAATGGGAGAGTATATTGCAAACCCCACTACCCCATCTTTTCCTTCTATAACAACAGAGTAATGGCCAACCTCATCAGATGAACGAAATTGTTGCTCCGTCCATGGGATTTGATTGGTTAAGTTCTCAATGAGAAGAATCGTCGCAAGATCATCAGAGCTTGAAGGTCTAATTTTCATAACAATTAGTTAACTGTCAGGGGTTTAATTTGCGTCCAAAGATTTTTTTTGAGCAGTGGGTTGATTGCCATATCACTCAAAGGGGGTGACTCAATAAATTGGATGTCAGCTGACAGTAACTTTGCATCAAAAAATACTAGTACTGTCTTTGCTGGTTGGCTGCTCACAAGAATTTGCTCAAGCTTTATGGGCTCACCAGAAAAATATGACAATGTACCGTGTGTTGCATCGGCATAATCACCTCTAATTGAGTCAATGATTGCATTGAGCAGGTTTATCTCTTTTTCAGGGTAGGCATCAACAGAAATAAGATGTAATGTTAGAATATTGTCCTTTTGATAAAAATGTAGGGTGCTTTCCTCTTTTGTAGGTAATTGTGAATTATCTTCAAACAAGGGAATGCCAATTTTAGAAAGAATATATTGAGATTTATTTGATAACATCAGAACTGCAATCATGAAAGATTTAATAAAAAAATACAAACCTTTTGAGCCGATTCGGCTCCAAAATAGACAATGGCCCAGCCACGTCATTCAATCTGCACCAAAATGGTGCTCTGTTGACCTGCGAGATGGTAATCAAGCTCTTATAGAGCCCATGGGCCATGATAGAAAGAAGCGAATGTTTAAATTGCTTTGCGATCTTGGTTTTAAAGAAATAGAAGTAGGTTTCCCAGCAGCCTCGCAAACTGATTTTGACTTTGTGCGATGGTTAATTGAGGAATCACAAATTCCATCAGATGTAACTATTCAGGTTTTAACCCAAGCAAGAGATCATATTATCGAAAGAACATTTGAATCCCTTGATGGCATACCTCAAGCGATTGTTCATTTCTACAACTCAACCTCTACCCTGCAGCGAAGAGTTGTGTTTAATCAAGATCAAGCCGGTGTTAAAAAAATTGCTTTAGATGGGGCAAATCTTGTGAAAAAATTAGCCGCTCAAAAGCCTGAGACTAAATGGATGTTTGAGTATTCACCAGAAAGCTTTACTGGCACAGAGCTAGAATTTGCTGCGGATGTGTGCGATTCAGTGGTTGAGATCTTAAAAGACTCATCCAAAGAGAAAATCATTATCAATCTACCGGCAACTGTCGAAATGGCAACCCCAAATATCTACGGAGATCAAATCGAGTGGATGAGCACTAATCTTAAGGAGCGTGAAAATATTTCTTTGTCCCTGCACCCTCATAATGACAGAGGGACCGCTGTGGCTGCATCAGAGTTTGGTTTAATGGCTGGCGCTGACAGGGTTGAGGGTACATTATTTGGCAATGGAGAAAGAACGGGTAATGTTGATATTGTGACCCTAGCATTAAATTTGCTAACTCAGGGTGTTGATCCTGAGCTAGACTTTTCAGATATTAATTCAGTCATTAGAGAGGTTGAATACTGCAATCAGCTACCGGTGCACCCTCGACACCCTTACGCAGGAGACTTAGTTTTTACTGCTTTTTCTGGCTCTCATCAAGATGCCATCAAAAAAGGCTTGCATGCTTTATCTCAATCAAATGATCCTGAATGGGCAGTTCCATATCTACCGATTGATCCATCTGATCTTGGTAGATCGTATGAGGCTGTAGTAAGAATAAACTCGCAATCTGGTAAAGGTGGAATTGCTTTTATACTAGAGAAAGATCATGGAATCACGCTGCCCAGGCGCTTACAGATTAATCTAAGTGAGAAAATTCAAGCGGTGGCTGACAAAACCGGCAAGGAAGTTATCTCATCAGAAATCTGGCATGCATTTGAAGAAAATTATCTTGAGGTATCTGGAAAATTTGAATTAGCTAACTACTCGCTCTCATCCTCAGAGGATAGCTCCGGCATTACCTCGGACAATATTGAGATTACATTAAATGTACACGGTAAGCCCTTGACGATTCATGGGGTTGGAGGCGGCCCTATTGAGGCATTTGTGTCCGCCATTAACGGGCAGTTTGATGAGTCAATATCAGTGTCAGATTATCATCAGCACTCTGTGACATCAGGATCAGATGCCAAAGCAGCTGCATTTATTGAGCTAACTTCAAAAGGAAAAAACGAATGGGGGGCTGGCATGGATGGCAATACCGTTAAAGCATCCTTCCAGGCTATTCTTGCTGGGCTGAATAAACTAATTACTTAAAATTTGGTTCTCTTTTTTCAAAAAAGGCTGTAACTCCTTCTAGGTTTTCCTCGTTACCAAAAATAGATTGTTGCATTGCTGCTTCTTCTGCAAATGTTTCGTCATACGATTGAGTGAGAGCATTTCGCATTAATTGTTTGGTGGAGGCTAAAGCTTGGGGAGATCTTTTAGATAAATGTTTCGCCCACTGCATAGTCGACTCACTTAACTCATCTAAATCAACAACTTTATTGGCAATCCCAAGACTCAGGCACTCCTCTGCTGAAATTTTCTTTGCTTCTATTGAAAACTCTAAAGCTCGACTGTAGCCAATTGCTCGTGCAAGCAAAAAACTCAAGCCGCCATCAGGCACCAGGGCAATATTGCTAAAAACAGACATGATATACGCCTCTTTTGCCATAATTCTTAAATCACAAGCCATGGCCACTGCAGCGCCAATACCAGCTGCGGCTCCATTGATAGAGCCAATGACTATCTTAGGCATATCAATAATATTTTTTAAAAATGGATGGTAGCCTCTCAGCAAAGCATCTTGAGTATCAGTCCATGATGCATCTCTTTCGCTTAGGTCTGCTCCAGCAGTAAAACCCCTGCCTTCTCCTGTAATAACTAGAACACGAATTTGAGAATCCTCTCTAACCACTTGGGTTGCCTCACCCATATCCCAGATAAGTTGCTCATTAAATGCATTCATCATGTCGGGACGATTTAAGATAATCCTAGCAACATGGTCATCTATGTCTAAAGTTAAAGTTTGATAAGTCATATTTTTCTCCAAGGAACTTATTATTTATTATTTATTATTATATCGCCATCTTTGAAGGTTAAAATGCCTCCACTTTGAGCTTGATCTGACCTAGACCAGTCTACGCGAGTCTTGGATGAGGGCTGAGATTTGATAAAAGCTTTATTAATTTCATGAAGAATTTTTTTGCTGGGAACAGCAATATTATTCTTTTTGATCCAATGCCTCAAAACCTCGTCACAAGTTTCGCTATCAAGATTTTTTAAGAACGTAAGGCTTAGACTCAACTCAGATAGGTCTTCTCCAAATTGCATGCTCATTAATGTTTCCTGTGCTACCAGGTGCTTGGTGATGAGATGAGAGGTTTGCTGCATTTGAGATGCAGCTTGAGGCCATCTTTGCGCAATCAAAGGTAAGACTTCATTGCGAATAAAATTTCTATCTTGATCATTGCGTGCATTGCTCTCATCTTCAATGTAGCTAAGCTCTCTATCTTTCAGGTAAGCAACAAGGGTTCTTTTGGGGTATTCCAGCCAAGGTCTGAGCAAGACCCCTTCGCCTAACTGTCGCTGTTGTAATGGGCCCTTTAAGCCATCTATGCCTGTGCCCCGAAACAATCTAAACATCAAAGTCTCAGCTACGTCATCTGCATGATGGGCTAACAACAATTGATCGCCTGATTTAATATTTTGTTGAAACATCTCGTATCGACCTTGCCTCGCTGCTGACTCTAGACCTGATTTTGTACCATCAACCTTGATAGCTTTGCAAATTAGCGGAATGTTTCTTGCTGAGCAGAAAGTCTGGCAATGCTCTTCCCAGGATTGCGCATGAGGACTAATCGAATGATTGATATGGATGGCTGATAAATTACCTTTAAGGTCATGAGCCTGCTTTAACTCATAACAATAATTTAATAAAGCAGTTGAATCGACTCCTCCACTAAATGCAACAATAATATTTTGGGAGGGATCAACTATACTAAAAAAGCTCTCGGAATCTAACAAAATTAAGCGCCAATGCTAAGAAGGCGTTTATACCGCCTGGCAAGTAAATCCTCAGAAGTTATTTTTGACAGTTCTGCAATCGTTAATAGCAACGAGGTCTTGATGTTGGCTGAGGTTTCATCAAAGTCTTGATGCGCCCCGCCAGTTGGCTCAGGGATAATCTCGTCCACGATACCAATTTTGATAAGATCTGATGCACCAACTCTCATGGCTTCTGCTGCATCAGCTGCTTTCTCTGCATCTCGCCAAACAATTGAAGCACACGCTTCGGGTGAAGCAACTGCGTATGTTCCATACTCTAAAATAGAGACATGGTCTCCAACCCCTAACGCTAAAGCTCCTCCTGATCCTCCCTCGCCAGTGACCACAACAATAATTTTTGTATTCAAGCTAGACATCACTGCTAGATTTCGAGCAATAGCTTCGCTCTGACCCCTCTCCTCACCCTCAATACCAGGGTAGGCACCAGCAGTGTCAATGAAAGTAATTACCGGCAGATTAAATCGTTCTGCCAGTTGCATTAAACGCTTCGCCTTTCTATAGCCCTCAGGCTGAGGCATTCCAAAGTTTCTTTTGACCTTCTCGTCTGTACCTCGACCTTTCTCATGACCTATGATCATGACTGGCATGCCTTCGAGCTTTGCAATACCTCCAACCAAAGATGCGTCATCACCGAACTGACGATCACCATGAAGCTCTTCAAATTCATCAAAAATTCTTTCAATGAAATCAAGCGTATGGGGCCTATTAGGATGTCTGGCAACTTGAACTTTTTGCCACGTTGTTAGTTTTGAATAAACCTTCTTCCTCAGTGAGGTTTCTTGAATTTTAAGCTTGTCTATTTGCGGGAGGAGCTCCGGATTATCAACTGCTGCAAGTTGTAGCGCTTCAATCTTGCTAGAAACTTCTGCAATAGGCCTTTCAAAATCTAAAATTGTAATGCTCATGATTAATTTATAGTAATGGCTCCATCGCCAAACAATCCCTTCAGTAACTTAATGTTATCAGTGGACGGTATTAACTGATATTCATTTCCTAATTCTATTATAGCTTCGGATCCCTGGTATGCGATTTTTAAATGGATTTTACAGTTACCAGGCTTCCAAAAATCGCCATTCAGGGTCTTGAGGTCACTTAAAGCTGCATGCATCAAGTCATCTTCAAGCTTCCTGGTATCAATAAGCATCACCCGCTGACCTTGGCTGATTTGTCCTTCGAGCGATGACACGCTTGCAACCTTCATTTTATACATCCTGCGATTCAGTTCTTTGGATCTGTAATCATCTTTTTCAACAGACCCAGCAAATACCAAGATAGAATTAGTTTTTAAAAGTAAATGGTTTTTCTCTAAGACGTCTGTGCTGATAATACCCTCCATTGTCCCCGTCCCATCATCAAAGCTTATAAAAGCTACTTGTTTATTTGAGCGGTCTCTAATCTGCCTAAAGGAGTTTAGCAATCCAACAATCTTCACCCTATTCATTTGGTCTGCTATTTCGCCAATTGAATGAGAGCGCAAGTTTTGTATAATGCCTTCAATTGCCTGGACGGGATGCCCTGAAAAATAGAATCCTAAAGCATCTCTCTCATGATTTAGTAGATCTTCCTCAGATAACTCTTGGACATTCACATACTTACCGTACGGGTCAAAATTTTCTTCCATGGCAGAAAATAAATCAGAAGTCCCAGCCATCTTTGTGCTGTTTTTTTGCCCTTCTCTGACCATATCTTCCATGCACGCTAATGCAATCGATCTAGAGGGTGCTAATTCATCAAATGCGCCTGCTTTGGTTAGCGCCTCAATAGATTTCTTGCCTCCAAGGCGGATATTTACTTTTTTGGTAAAATCGAAAAGATCTTTAAAAGATTGAGTTTTTCTAGTCTCAAGCACATGATCTATAAAAGAATCCGCAACACCTTTGATAGCGCCTAGGCCATATTTAATCGCTAAATTATCATCGACATTGAAGAATTTGTTGCTTGTTTCAATATTGGGAGTTAGTACTTTAATTTTTAACTCTTTGCATTCATTGATGAGAGTGTTGATTTTGTCAGTATTACCAAGCTCAGTAGAGAGCACTGCAGCCATAAAATGCTCTGGATAATAAGTTTTTAAATAAGCTGTCTGATATGACAGCATTGCGTAGGCTGCTGAGTGAGACTTATTAAACCCATAGCCTGCAAACTTTTCAATCAAATCAAAGATTTTTTCTGCTGTCACTTTCTTGATATCGTTGGCAGAGCAACCATCAACAAAAATCTGACGTTGCTGCTCCATTTCCTCCACTTTCTTTTTACCCATGGCTCTACGTAAAATATCTGCCTGACCTAATGAATAGCCAGCTAATACCTGGGCTGCCTGCATGACTTGTTCTTGGTACAAAATGACACCATAAGTCTCGGAAAGAACTGGAGCCAAGAGCTCATGTGGGTAGGTGACTTTGCTTTTACCATGCTTTCTATCCACGAATTCATCATGCATTCCTGACTCTAAGGGACCAGGTCTATATAAGGCCAACAACGCCACAATTTCTTCAAATTTAGTCGGTTTCAGCCTCCTAATGAGTTCACGCATGCCGGTTGATTCTAATTGAAAAACAGCAGTTGTTCTGCCTGAAGCAAGCAGCTCAAATACTTTTGGATCATCTAAAGACAGTTGGTATAAATCTAGAGTATTTTCATTTTTTACCCGTAAAGACTCATTGATAGTTTTGAGTGCGCGATCAATAACCGTTAACGTTCTAAGTCCCAAGAAATCGAATTTCACTAACCCTATTGTTTCTACGTCATCCTTATCAAATTGGGTCATGGTAGAGTCAGATTGAGGATCAAAGTATGTTGGGCAAAAATCTGCAATGGACCCAGGAGCAATAACAATGCCGCCAGCATGCTTGCCAACATTTCTGGCAATACCTTCTAATTTAAAAGCTAGATCAATGATTTCAGAGACTTCAGCCTCGTCTTGAATCATTTTTTTAAATATTGGTTGAGAGGAAATGGCTTTATCCAAGGTCATTCCTGGGATAAATGGAATCATTTTAGAGATTCTGTCCCCTAAAGCGTATGGCTTACCAAGAGCTCTAGCAACATCTCTCACCACAGCTCGCGCTGCCATAGTCCCAAAGGTCGCAATTTGGGATACTGCATTCTTGCCATATTTTTTACTGACATAGTCAATTACTTGATCTCGCTTATCCATACAAAAGTCAATATCAAAATCCGGCATTGAAATTCTTTCTGGATTAATGAATCGCTCAAAGAGAAGGTTGTGCTCAATAGGATCCACTGCAGTAATAGCCAATGCAAAAGCAACCAGAGAGCCTGCTCCTGAACCCCTGCCAGGGCCCACCGGAACATCATTGTTTTTTGACCACTGAATAAAATCTGCCACAATTAAAAAATAACTTGAAAAGCCTGTGGTATGAATTTGTGTTAATTCATAATCCAGTCTCTGCTGGTAGATGACTTGCTTTCCTGATTCGAAGGGAGCAATAATTTCATTTAATTTAGAGTTTGAGAGCTCTGACAGAAATGAATTAAAATCATGGTTTTCAGGGACTGGGTATTCTGGTAAAAAATACTCGTCGGTGACAAAGGAAGCATTGCATTTTAGAGCAATCTGATGAGTATTAGCCAGCAGAGTTTCAGCCCCGTACTCGGTAAATAAATTAGCCATCTCAGTAGATGATTTTAAAAATTGCTCTGGGGTATATAACTTTTCTCTATTAGGATCATTCAGAGTTTTACCAGTATTAATACAGACTTTTGTTTCGTGGATATCAAAATCTTCTTTCTGAAGGAACATCGCGTCATTCGTTGCAATCACTGGAATTCCCAAGCGAGATGCCATAGGCAAAATAGTATGAATAAAATTATCTTCTTCTTCTTTTCCAACCTTCTGAATTTCAATACAGAAGTCTTGGCCAAAAACTTTGTAAAATTTATCTAATTCTTCACTCAACTCGGATAGTTTTTGATGTCTTGAGAGTTGAAAAATATGAGAATTATTGCCTCCGGCTATAATGATGACATTGCCAGCGCAGGTGCCAAGTTCATCAAATGTCAGGGTAATTTTTCCATTTTTCTGTTGTAGCTGGGCTAAAGATATAAGCCCCATTAAGGCCTTGAGTCCAAAATTATTTTTTGCCAAACACAGGATTTCTCCTTCAAAACCATCCTCTGAGATAACAGTTAGGATGGTGCCAGCAATTGGTTTAATGCCTGCAGCCTCTGCTTGCTTAAAAAATTTTACCATGCCAAACATATTGTTTAAATCAGTCAAAGCAATGGCTGGCATCTGCAACTGCACTGCTCTGGCAATAATTTCATTGATTCTGAGTAGGCCCCTAGAAATACTATATTCAGAGGAGGCTCTAAGATGAATGAATGATGAGTTCATCGCTAAATAATCACTCCCCGAAAAGAAAGCCTATGGAAGGCTGTATAACCTTCATTTTTTAAAGCCATGAGATGCTGCTGTGTACCATAACCTTTGTTATTGGCGAATCCATAAACTGGGAATTTTTTATCAAGCTCTGTCATGATCTCATCTCTATAAACCTTAGCAACAATAGAGGCAGCGGATATCTCTGGGATCAACATATCACCACCTATCACTGCCTTGCAATTTATCTCAACATTTGGGATAAATTTTCCATCCACATAAATCAAATCAGGCGTAATGGGTAAATTAATTATAGCCTCTTGCATGGCTTTCAATGTTGCTTGATGAATATTTATTTCATCAATTTCTTCACTTTGAACATTGCCAAGGCTGTAAATACAGTTTTGAATGATCATTTTAGAAAGTTCACTTCTTCTCTTTGGAGAAAGCTTTTTAGAATCTTGTAAGCCTGCAACTGGATTATTTAAAATTACAGCTGCAGCTGTAACCGGCCCAGCGAGGCAACCTCTCCCAACCTCATCAACACCAGCAATAATCACAAAGAGCCAAGGAGGCGAGCTGCTTCTGAAAAGCCCTCACCCTCCATTCCACGCTTCATAGATTCAAGGTGGGGTTGATATTCTAAAGAGTCTGATGATAGCTGAAGATAGTGAGCATAAATTGCATCAGCTGTTAGCTCATGTTGGACTAACTCTGGAAATAAATGTTTCTGTAATAAAAGGTTTGGCAGGCCAATAAAGGGGGTTTTAATCATTCTGCTCAAAATAGCGTAATTCAAAACAGTTGTTTTGTAGCAAATAATGGGTAGAGACCCCAGTGCGGCAGCCTCCAAAGAAGCGGTGCCAGAGGTGACTATTGAAACCTTGGAAATACTAAGAAAATCCCTTGCTGCAGATGATGAGGCAAGTTTGTAATCTAGTCCACTCACATCAAGCATTGGTTGAATGAGTGCTGCCAGCTCATCATTTGCTGCGGGTATTAAGAAAAATGTATTGGGGTTTGCGTCATGTATCTTCTGAGCTGCATCTGCAAAAGTTGGCATCATCTGTAAGATCTCACTTTTTCTGCTACCCGGCATCATGCTAATAAAATTTTTAGAGCTGTCCAAGTTATATTGATCTAAAACATGTGCCAAGGAGCTTGGTTGAAGCGAGCTAAAAGGATGCCCCAAGAAAAAACTATTAATATTTTTTTCTAAGTAATACTCATGTTCAAATCTAAAAAGGCACATGGTGAGATCAATATGTGATCCTATGGCATGAATCCTATTCTCTCTCCACCCCCACACTGATGGGCTGACAACCTGAATAGTTTTTACTTGAATTTTTTTTAATTTCTTATGGAAAAACATATTAAAGTCAGGAGAATCTACCCCAATAAAAATATCAATTTCTTTTTGCAGAAATAACTTGAAAAGTTTTTTTCTGATAATTAATAGTTTTCGTAAATTAAGCAATGGATCAATTAGACCCATCACTTGCAGGTCCTGATAATTGATATTATGCGGAGAGGAGATGCCTAGTTTAGCAACCTCAGGCCCTCCCAGTCCAAACAATTCAACCTCATAGAGATCTTTCATAGAGGTGATTAAATTTGCTCCTAGGCGATCTCCTGAATGCTCAGCAGCAATGATGCCTACCTTTAGCTTTTTTCTTGACACCTAACGCAATAAGCCTCTTTCAGAGACCTCTATCGAGGATATGAATGAATTAAGCGCCGGATTGGAATCGTTATTTAGAGCATGAAGATGTTTGATAGCTTCCTGAAGAGAATAACCTTTGCGATACACAATTCTATATGCTTTTTTAATCAGGTTCACAGTATCAGTATCAAAATTATTACGCTCCATCCCAATTGAGTTTAGGCCAATAGGTCTAGCTGGATTTGCAGCTACTTTGACAAAGGCTGGGACATCCATGGTAATAATAGTATTGAGGCCAGTAAAAGAATAATCTCCTAGGTGGCAAAACTGATGAACCAATGTCACCGCGCCCAGTGTGACATGGTTGCCTAGCTTAACGTGACCTGCAAGACCGGCATTATTAGCAAAGATATTATGATTGCCAATTTCACAATCATGAGCAACATGCGAGTAAGCCATAAATAAATTATGATCGCCAATGAGGGTTCTGGACTTATCTTGAATAGTGCCTCTATGGACTGTCACTCCTTCTCTAAAAATATTGCCTGAGCCTATTTCTAAAGTTGTCTCTTCACCGGCATACTTTTTATCAGGGGTATCGTCTCCAATTGTTGAAAATTGGTAAAAAATATTGTCCTCTGCAATGGTTGTAGGCCCTTTGATCACAACATGTGAGTGGAGAAAACAATTCGGACCAATTATGACATTGGGGCCGATAACGCAAAATGGCCCAATCTTAACTGAACTATGTATTGATGCAGAAGGATCTATAACTGAGTTCATTTATATCTACCTTTCCCTATCGGCACATAAGATAGTTGCATCACATATCTTGATGCCCTCTACATCTGCAGAGCAATCGAATTTCCAGATACCTCTTTTCTCAGAGCGAATAGATGCATGCAAGTTAACTACATCGCCTGGCTGGACAGGATGTTTAAATCTTACTTTATCAACGCCTGCAAAATAATAAATACTGCCTTCCTCGGGTGTTTTGCCCATCGTCATAAAACCAAGTATTCCTGCGGCTTGAGCCATGGCTTCAATAATCAGGACGCCAGGCATCACAGGCTTATTGGGGAAATGTCCATTAAAAAAATCCTCATTAATAGAGACATTTTTTTGAGCATGGATAGTGCTGCCCAATTCAACAGAAATAATTTTATCTACGAATAAAAATGGAAATCTGTGAGGAAGATGTTTTAATATTTCTGAAAAATCATGGCTCATTTCGCATTCCTTTTTTTGATAAAGACTGATGATTTAGCCCAGTCTTTCTTTTTTTGCGCAGGCATTATACCGATATAATCTCCAGGCATATCGATATCTTTAGTGATCAGGGTGTGGGCTCCGATGAGAACATTGTCACAAATATTTAAATGTCCCAGAATCCCAGATAACCCACCCATTTGAAGATTTTTTCCAATCACGGTTGAGCCTGCTATCGCGCAAGATGCGGCAATTGCAGAGTTTTGACCCAGAATAACGTTATGAGCTATATGCACTTGATTGTCTAATTTTACACCGTCATGAATTTCAGTATGCTCAATGGCCCCTCTATCAATTGTGCAGGCAGCTCCTATTTCCACATTGTTACCAATCAACAAATTTCCGAGTTGTTCAATTTTTAAGTACCCCGTTGGATCAGCAGCATAGCCAAAACCATCTGAGCCTAGAACACTATTTGCATGAACGATAGAGTGCTCACCTATTTCAACATTCATCACCAAAGAGCAGTTGGCATGAATGATAGAGTCCTTGCCAATCATGCAATTGGGGCCAATGTATACATTTGGTCCAATAATTGCTGTTTCATGAATAACTGAGGTCGAGTGAGCATGAAAATTTTTTGCCATGCTCTCGTACGGATTCTTGAAGGAAACAAATAGCGATGAAATTAATGCATAAGCTGCATAAGGGTCATCGACAATAATCCCTGAGCACTCGAGATGAGACTCATTATCTGGATGAATAATTACAGCTGAGGCTTTCGTTTGAGAAAGGTATTTCTTATATTTAGGGTTAGCTAAAAAAGAAATGCACCCCAAAGATGCATTTTGTATGGTTGAAAGAGAGTGAATTTCAGTGGTTGGGTCCCCAACTAACCTGCCTCCAACCCTTATGGCTAAATCATTTAGGCTATAAAGATGCCCTGACAAACTTATTTTTTGTCTGCGCCGTCTGCTGCTGCTACATCTAACATAGAAGTAACATCATCTGTTAAATCTAAAGCAGTATCAGCAAAGAGAACATTATCTCTGCCAAGAAGAATTTTTATCTCTTTTGCAGCGATCAGCTCTGATAATATCTTTTGCAATGATGGGTTTAAATCTCTAAATACCTTATCAGCTGTTTCATTTTGCTTCGCTTGGATTTTTCCAACAATAAATTCTAAATCTTTAGTTTTAGCTTGAATATCTCTTTGCATCTGAGCAATTTCATCTTGGGAAAGCGTCTCGCCATCTTTTTGAAGTTTTTCAGCAATGGCTTGTCTATCTGATTGAAGTAACTGAGCCTGTTCAACATTTCCTGCGTACTCCCTTTCCTCTTCCAAAGCTTTAAAAGTGGCTGTAGAAACTTGAGTGGCTAACACAGCTGTTCTCATATCTATTACTCCCACACCTTCAACTGCAAAAGCTGGTATTGCTGCTAGGAAAGAAAGTAAGAACACTGATACTAATACTAATTTTTTCATTTTAAAAACCCCTTAAATTGTTGTTACATTTTATATGAATTGAGATAAAAAACACTAACTAATCACTAAAAGACTGTGCCTATAGTAAATTGAAACTCTTCAGTTCTGTCATAGATGCCATCATTAAATGGCTGGGAAAAACTAAAGCTCATAGGCCCAAAGCCTGTAATCCATGTCACACCGACACCGACAGAGTATTTCATCTCATCAAATGAAGCTTCATAACAGTTTATTTGATAGGGCTGGCAATCGGTTGAGAACACATTACCAAAATCAAGGAAAAAGGCTGATCTCATTGATCTTTGATCTTCGATCATCGGCAATTTAAAGATCATCTGCATGCTTCCCTCAACCAAGAAGTTACCACCAATCGGATCTCTGAGCTGTTGATAGCCATATGGGTTTTGTGCAATTGCGTCAGGCGTTCCATCAAAGTCAGTATCAATAATGAATGGGCACTCTCCGGTCTTGGCATTAAACTCATAACAAGGTGCAGGGGTGACCCTTGGCCCCAGAGTGTTTGATTCAAAGCCTCGTATTGAGCGCGGGCCTCCAGAATAAAAGTTTTCAAAAAATGGAGTTTTTTTAGTATCTCCGTATGTACCTATATAACCCAGCTCTCCGTTAAAGCCAAAGACTAAATTAGCAAAGCCTAAAGGGCGATAAAATTTTTGCTTAAGATCCACTTTGAAGTAAGACAGATCACTTCCTGGAATGGTAACTTGCAGCATCACATCGGTTGAGGAGCCATAGGTTGGAAACATGCCTCTATTCAATGTCATTCTTGACCACACAGCTTGGGCCTTTAAGACATCAAAGACCGTGCCTTCGGAAGCAAGAAAATCTGCTATTTCTCTTGAAGGCAAGGATCCGGGATCGATGTCTGTATTATCAATATTAAGATTTAAGCCAATTCTTGTCGTATCACTAATAGGATAGCCAAACTGAACGCCTCCTCCCATTGAATTGGTTAGGTAGTTTGCAACATTATATTCACCGTAATCAGTGACTCTGTAATAAACGCTATAACCACGGCTGACACCATCCATCGTGAAATAGGGATCAAAGAAAGATATATTATATGCTTCTTGATATACGCTTTTGTTGATAGCGAGATTGAATCTATTGCCGGTACCAAGAAAATTATTATCAGAGAGATTGAGCCCTAGGTTCATCCCGAAATCACTATATCCAATGGATCCTCCTATACTTGAGGTGCTTTCTTCTTCAACAGTAAACTCGATATCAACCTGATCTTCCGTTCCAGGAACTGGAATGGTCTCTACGCTAACTTCTTTAAAAAACCCCAGTCTTTCCAAGCGAACTTTGGAGCCTTCAATGAGATTATCTGAGGCCCAAGCACCTTCAAATTGACGCATCTCTCTTCTTAGCACCTCGTCATTTGTTAAGTAATTTCCCGAGAATAATATCTTCCTTGCATAGGTTCTATTGCCCGGCTGCACCAGAAAAATAAGAGATACTGTATTTTCCTCTACATTTATTTCTGGATTGCCCGTAACTTCTGCAAATGTATATCCCTCATTTCCAAGGTAGTTCACCAAATACTCTTCTATGGATGTGATTTGTGCTTGTGAATATATTTGATCCTTCAACCCATCAAGAATGGGGGTGTACATTTTTTCTTCAATCGGCATATCGCCAATAACATTCACTTCGTCGATAGTGTATTGCACTCCCTCAGAGATACTCAATGTGATAAAGACGTCTTTTTTATCTTTAGAGACAGAGACTTGAGAGGACTCTATAGAAAATTTTAAATACCCTCGATCAAGGTAGAAGGATTCTAGGTTTTCAATATCCCCTTTTAACTTTTCTTTTGAATACTTGTCTTTATTTGATAAAAATGAATACCACTTTCCCTCTTGAAGTTCAAAGCCAGCCATGAGATCTGAATCTGAGAATACCTCATTGCCAATAATATTTACTTTTTTAATTTTTGCGCTTTTACCTTCATCTATAATAATTTTTAGCTCGACAGTATTTCTTGGTTTGTTTATTGTTTCAATTTCAACGCCTGCGCCGTATCTGCCTTGAGAGGCGTACTGGCGAACCAGCTCGCTCTTCATTCCATTCAATGTGGAACGTTTATAGACTTGGCCTTCAGCTATGCCTGCACCTTCCAAACCTTTTAGTAAATCCTCGGATTTCAAGGCTTTGTTCCCATCAAGCTCAATTGCAGAAATTGATGGGCGCTCTAGTACACTTATAAGCAATGCATTACCATCTTTGCCAACTTGAATATCGTTAAATTGAGCGGTAGAAAATAGCGCCTTCATAATCTCAGACACCTTGCCTTGATTCATCTTGTCACCTACGCTCACAGGTATAGCAGTAAAAATACTTCCAATGGAAACTCTCTGTAGGCCGACTATCCTAATATCAGTAATAATAAATTCATCAAATGCGACAGCCATAAAAGATAAAAAAGCCAAGCAAAATAAAAATATTTTTTTCATGTGAGTGTTATAAAAATTTAGAAATATCATTAAAAATGGCAAAAACCATTAAAAAGCCAACTGCAACCCAGCCAGACATATAAAAAAGATTCTCCATCTTCTCTGGCATAGGTGAGCCTCTAACAGCCTCAACACCCAACATAACTAGCTGGCCCCCATCAAGAACAGGGATAGGGAGCAAATTCATCACTCCTAAGCTGATACTGAGTAATGCCATCAAGTAAAGAAAGGGTAGAAATCCAGCTTTGGCTGTATCTCCAGCCATCTGCACAATTCCAATAGGGCCGCTAAGATTCTGCGTTCCAAGGTCTCCTACAACCATTTTACCTATAAAAGTTAGAGTTTTTGCACTCAAGTTATAGGTTTCATAGGCACCCTTTGATAGAGCGCTCGACCATGAGCGTTGCATACCCGGTTGAATTCCAATGAATTTCTCCTCAACGCCATTATCATTGATTCTTGTGCCAAGAGGAATATTAAGAAATATAGTTTCTCCTTCTCTTTGAACCTTAAGCTCGATACTGGATTCCTGGAATTCCTGAAGCAACAGAACTAAATCTTCGAACGAAAAAATTGTTTGACTATTTGCCGAAAGGATCAGATCATTTACCTTCAAGCCATTCACTCCAGCCTGAGAATCTTTCGCTATCATTCCAACCATGGGCTGCATTTTCATCACCAACCCAAAGCCTAAAAAACTTTCAGGATTATTTTGCTCTTCAGCGGTAGCTAAAAAATCTTTAAGGGGAATGTTTATATTTTCCTGTTTCTGCCCATCAGGTGAAAGAAATTCAAGATTTAAAGCGCTGGATGACCCTGAGTTTGATAAGAGTTCCAACCTAATTTGCTGAAGGTTAGAAACCTCTTTGCCATTGATGGATACTAGAATATATCCGGGCTCTAAAAGTGTGCTTTCTAAAAGATAAGATGAGGTAATCTCAGAGACCTCTGGGATAAACTGCCTTTCAACAGAATTAGCAAATATAACTGCAAGAATTCCAATAGCAAGAATAAAATTTGCAACTGGACCAGCAAGCATGACACAAGCTCTTTGCCATTTTGGCTTGCTTTCAAAAGTATTGGCTTTTTGGGCCGGTGTTAAGTTTTGTATTAACTCAGAATCTTCTTCTGCAGATTTCTCTGTATGAAATGCAACGTAGCCTCCAAGGGGAAGAGCTGAAAGCGCAATCTCTGCGCCATGCCTATCATGAGTTTTAAAAATAACAGGACCCATGCCTATTGAAAATCTATAAATGTGAATATTGCAAAGTCTTCCCACTATAAAATGACCGTACTCATGGATGGCAATCAAAACGCCCAGTAAAATTATTGCTGAAAAGAGATATATCATAATTATGAAAAATTTAGTTTAGAGATTTTATCACCTTCTCCGCTTGAATGCGTGCTTGTCGGTCATATTCAAATACGTCTTCCATGGTTGCTATATTAGAACCGGAAAAGTGATTAAAAGTTCTATCCACCACCTCATAAATATTGATAAAAGTGATTCGCGCATCTCTGAATGCTTGCACTGCAACTTCATTTGCTGCGTTAAAGATTGCTCCTAAATTCCCTTTTTCCCTGCAAACTTTTCGTGCCATTTCAAAAATCATCTCCCTGCCCTCTGGAATTGGTTCAAAAGTAAGGCTCATAGAAGAAAAATCTAAGTCATTAAAGTGAATTGGTACTCTGGAATCCTCGCCTAACGCGTTTGCAATCGGCACCTCCATACTTGGATTGCTCATCTGTGCAATGGTGGACCCATCATGATAAGTAACCATCGAATGAATAATACTTTGTGGGTGAGTTACCACCTCTATCATAGATTCAGGAATATCAAATAAATAGCATGCCTCTATAAGCTCAAGACATTTATTCATCAAGGTTGCTGAATCAATGGTGATCTTTGAGCCCATGGCCCAAGTTGGATGCTGGAGCGCTTCTTCTAAAGTCACCTCCTCTAGCTCTTTCATTGATAGATCTCTGAAAGGACCTCCTGAAGCCGTGATTAGTATTTTAGAAACTGCTGAGGTGCTTTTTTCGCCAGAGAGGCATTGATATATAGCATTATGCTCACTATCAACTGGAATAATTTTAGCGTGTCGCTTAGCGGCGAGGGGAAGCAGGATATCACCCGCGGCCACAATACTCTCCTTATTAGCAACAAGAGTTGTTTTGCCGGCATCAACAGCATAGAAACTACCTTGTAAGCCAGCAAAACCAGCGATTGCTGAAATTACTATATCAACCTCTGGGTGTTGTATGATTTCCTTGAGGGCTTCCTGGCCATAGCAAATATTTGCATTTGAATTAAATAGCGGGTGTTCAGAACTTGTATTTTTGGAGGCAACAAAAATAGATTCCAGGTGAAATTCATCATCTACTTTTAGTGCAGAATCTAAGTCTTGGTCCAATGCAATGGCTCTTAAGTTGAACAGTTCTTTATTCTGCCTAAGAACATTTAATACACTTGTGCCGATGCTTCCAGTGGCGCCAAGCAATACTATATTCTTCATATGAATAGTAAACAGAGAGCTGCAAAAACAGGAATGACTGCTATGTGAGAGTCTAGTCTATCCCAAATGCCTCCATGCCCAGGAATAAGTGAGCCGCTATCCTTAACTTGTTGATTGCGCTTTAACTGACTCTCAAAATAATCACCTGCAAAAGCAAAAGGCATGACCAAAGCTAAGAGTATGAATATCTTGAATGAGATCAATGCTAACCAGTGCAACAGCCCTATAAATAAGTAAGTTAAAATCAATGCTCCAAAGAAACCCTCAAGAGTTTTATTAGGACTGAGCTCAGGAAACAAAGGCGTTTTACCGATGATGCTCCCCACTAAATATGCTGCAACATCAATCAACGCGGTGATTAAAAGCAGCAGGAAAAGAATAAAGTAGCTGCTGTAATTACCAAAATCTGGAAAAGTTAAAATAGAGACTACGCCACAAATTAAAGCTTGAATTAAAAAAATTCCAAGATAGTTGTTATTAAATTTAATCCCAGATACTTGACTAGCGCTTCCAGAGGAAAGTAGGAGTCCATAAACAAACCAAAAACTCAAAGAAAGTGACAAAAAGTAAAATGCAAACCCTTTTCCAAAATAGGCAAAAAGCAAAGCGGGAGTTATAAAAAAAATAATTTGTGTCAGATTTACTTTACGAGCAGACAGCTGAAGCCACTCGTAACAAAGAAGAAACCCTATGCCTACCATGAAAATACATACGAGAATAAAGCTTTCTAAATAAAGCATTCCAAAAGTTATTACGGCGATCACTAATGCTGCAGGAAGCCTAGTCAAAATATTGCTATACAGTTCTTTTGCCAAATCGCCTCTCCGTTTTTTTGAAATCCATCAAACATGACTCAAACTCATCTTCCTTAAAATCTGGCCAAAGAGTCTGTAAAAATTGAATTTCAGTATAAGCAAGATGATATAGGAGGAAATTACTTATTCGATGATCTCCTCCAGTTCTAATCAGTAAATCTAACTCTTTAATTGGAGCTTTTAAGTGCTGAAAAATTAATTCATCAGAAATATCTATTGGATCTATTTTTTGAGAAGCAATGCTTTCTCCAATAGATCTAAATGCCTGCAAGATATCTGCTCTTCCACCATAACCTAATGCGATATTTAATTTTAATGCTGGCTTGGAGAAAGTGGTGGCTTTTTCTGCATCTTGAATAGCATCAACCACCTCAGAACCAAATGACTCATAATTACCAAAAAAGTGGAGGTCTACTTGTTGCTCAATTAAATCTGGTACCTGCGCGTCTATAGCGCTGATAATAAGTTTTTTAATGCCTAGAATTTCTTTTTTTGGGCGCGACCAATTCTCAGTGCTAAATGCATACAAGCTGAGAGACTCCAGCTTATGTCGGACAGAGGATTCAACAATACTCCGAACTACTTCCACGCCTCTCTCATGGCCAGATGTGACGTTGAGTGTATTTTTTTTTGCCCACCTACCATTGCCATCCATGATAATTGCAATATTAGTACCTAAAAGATTGAGAGATTTTTTAGTATTTGTTGCCATATTGGCTGGAGAAAATGTATCTAGATTTCTAATAAATCTTCTTCTTTCTTCTTGAGCTCAGCCTCAACAAGACTTATAAAATGATCGGTTTCTTTTTGAACTAGGTCCTCAACTCTTTTTAAATCATCCTCTGAAATATCGCCATTTTTTTGCTGATCTTTAGCAGTATTGTTTGCATCTCGGCGTGCATTCCTTAGGGAAACACGAGAATTTTCAGCTTCAGTCCTTGCTTGCTTTATGTATTCTTGACGGGTTTCTTCAGTTAGCACTGGCATGGTCACTCTAATTAAATCGCCGCTAGTGCTTGGATTCAGACCTAAGTCCGCTTTCATAATAGCTTTTTCAATTTCTCCTATCAATGATTTGTCCCAAGCAGAAATAGCTAAAGTTCGCCCCTCTTCCACTGAAATATTAGCTGCTTGGCTAATAGGAGTAAGGGTGCCATAGTAGTCAATTTTAACTGTGTCCAGGATATTAGGATTAGCTCTGCCGGTTCGAATTTTATTAAATTCATGTGTCAGTGCATCAAGTGCTTTTTGCATTTTTGGTTTGAGCTGATCAATAATATCATTCATAGCTATGATATTAATGTTCCGATTTCTTCACCGCAAGCAATTTTTTTAAGAGCATCGGGATGATTTAAATTAAAAACTTTTAACGGTAGCTGATGATCTCTAGCAAGTGTTAACGCTGTTGCATCCATCACTTTTAGATTTTTATGAATGGCTTCGTCATAAGACAGGCTAGAATAAAACGTTGCATCAGGGAATTTCTCTGGATCATCAGAGTAAACACCATCAACTCGCGTGGCTTTCAACATGACATCTGCCTGGGTCTCAATAGCTCTAAGACATGCAGCGCTATCGGTTGTAAAAAATGGATTGCCCGTTCCCGCAGTAAAGATCACAACAAAGCCATTAGAGAGAAGCTCTATAGCAAGTCTTCGATCATAATGCTCAACAACCCCTGACATTGGGATAGCTGACATCACTCTGGTTTTTACGCCCGCTCTTTCTAATGCATCTCTCAAAGCTATGCCGTTCATAACAGTGGCAAGCATGCCCATATGATCGCCAGCAACCCGGTCCATACCAGCTTGGCTGAGCTTTTCACCTCTAAAAAGGTTGCCGCCACCTATAACAATTCCAATTTCAGCACCTAAATCCCTACACTCTTTAACAGAGCGAGCCATTTGGTCTAATATTTTTGGGTCAATCCCATGATCATCTTCTCCAGCAACAGCTTCTCCACTAAACTTAACAAGGAGACGCTTGTAGGAAAGTTCACTCATTGCTTTAATTGCTCTGCTACCTCAGCTGCAAAATCTTTCACCTCAACTTCAATTCCCTCTCCGACTTTGAAGCGAACAAAATCTACTATAGAAGCATTATTTTCATCTAATAACTGTTGAATTGATAGATCAGGATTTTTTACAAAAGTCTGAGAAACCAGCGTTACTTCTGATAAAAACCTTTTAACTTTTCCCTCTACCATTTTATCCATGATAGCAGCATCTTTGCCCGACTCTTGAGCCTGCACTAAAAATATTGCCCTTTCCCTATCTAGAACTTCTGGATCAAGATCTGTAGAATTTAGGCAGCTAGGATTTGTGGCTGAGACGTGCATAGCTAGGTCTTTTGCAAGCTCTTGATTGTCTGTATCAATTGCAACAAGAGCAGCAAGCCGTCCATCGGAATGAATGTACGATCCTATCGATCCATTGCCTGGTACTTGAAGAGTTTTTAAGCGTCTAAGCTGAATATTTTCTCCAATTGATTGAATCAAGGTCTGTCTTTTCTCATTAAACTGTGTATTAAGCTCTTCTATAGAATCAACTTGCGAATCTGCAAGATAACTAGCAACAGAGTTTGTGAAGTCCTTAAACTGAGCATCCTTCGCAGCAAAATCTGTTTCTGAATTAATCTCAATCAAACTAACATAAGATGCTGTTTCGGCAACTTTAATCTCTCCATCTGCAGCCACTCTAGAGGCTTTTTTATCAGCTTTAAGAGAGCTATTGGCTCTCAACAAATCTAAGGCTTTGTCGAGATCTCCATTAGTTTCTACTAGAGCCTTTTTACATTCCATCATGCCAACACCTGACATTTCTCTCAATTCTTTAACTTGACTGGCTGATATACTCATTTATCTTCCTTTGATTCTTCGGCCTCAGTATCAGCTGGCTCGCCATCATCTGCTGCAATCTCTGCTTTTGTATCAACAGCATCTGAAACAACAACCTCTTCAACTTCTTCAACCGTGGATGCTTCGGAAATAACCTCTTCTATGACCTCTGCTGTGACCTCTGCTGTGACCTCTGCTGTGACATCTTCGCCTGGTTCGCTCAGCTCTGCATCTTCAACAATATTCAAAGCTTTTCCAGAGGTGACGGCAACTTTTTTTACTTTGACCACTGGAGCTTCTTCATCACTGGATGAAAGGTGAAGCCCACCCGTTGATGACGCTAAGCCTCTGGCGCAAGCATCAGTAATAACCTTAGTAATTAATCTAATTGACCTTATAGCATCGTCGTTACCAGGAATAATATGATCTATTCCATCAGGATTAGAATTCGTATCTACTAAAGCAATAATAGGAATTCCCATTTTTCTTGCTTCGGTTACAGCAATCTTCTCATGAGCAACATCAATAACAAATAATGCATCAGGTAAGCCTTTCATATCTTTAATACCACCAACGCTTGCATCTAATTTTGCATACTCCTTGGCGATATCTACAGCTTCTTTCTTCGATAATTTATTAATTCTTCCAGAGGACTGAAGCTCCTCAATATCGATTAAGCGTCTAATTGACCCGCGGATTGTTTTCCAGTTAGTTAGAGTTCCGCCTAACCACCTCTTATCTATATAAGGAAGACCAAGCGATGATGCAGACTCTCTAATCGTTTTAGAAGCAGATCTTTTGGTGCCAACAAAAAGCACTCTATTGCCCTTCGAGCAAATCTCTTCAGCCTTTGATGCTGCTGCATTTAAGTACTCTTTAGTAATCTCAAGATCAATAATACTTATTTTTTTTCTGGTATCAAAAATAAAAGATTCCATTTTAGGATTCCAAAATCTTTGTTGATGACCAAAATGAACGCCTGCATTTAACAGGTCTTTAATTGAAACAATGCTCACAATTTCCTCCGGGGTTGATACTCCAGCGCTTCATATAGTTGACTCCAATGGAGCACCCCAACAATAATCTCAATAGCGCCTTCAGGATTTAAAGTCTGTGTATTCTATAGAAGATTTGCTTGAGATTAAAGTTTTTTAGCCAAGAAGTCTTCAAAGGTGTAAATGCCAGGTGCGCTAATGCTAATCCATTGCGCTGCATGAACGGCTCCACGAGCAAAGATATCTCTAGAGTGCGCAATATGTTGAAAGAAAAAGGACTCTTTACCATCATTAAATTCTACTCGATGAATCCCAAATATCTTGCCAAGCCTCAATGCTTTTACTTTGATTGGGGCGCTAATCTTATCTGTTAAAAATTCTTCTAGAAATCTCATTATCTCAATAGCTGTTCCAGAGGGAGAATCTATCTTATTGGCGTGATGCATCTCTGTGATCTGACAAGTAAATGGGCCAGCCCTGGTTTCTAAAAAACAATTTATTGATTGTTTTAGGTTTGCTATTCCAATAGACATATTGGAGGCAACTAGAATTGGGATAATGGCTTGGGCTTGAGTAAGAAGACTACGATGCTCTTCGGAAAATCCAGTAGTGCCTGTGATCAAGGGTAATCTTTGATCTAAGCAAGCTTGCAAGACAGCAGGAAGACAATCTGGAGATGAAAAATCTATCACAACTCTTGGAAGGGAAGAGTCAATTTCTTGTGCTTTAAAATCTTGAACTGTTACATCGGACCTAGATTCAAGAAGCTCTTGAATGGACTTGCCCATACTTCCGTGAAATCCATTAAGTAGAATGTGCAAATTTTTATTCTTGATGGAAGGAGTCAGAAGATTTCTTGAAAGATTCTTTCATTGGATAGTGCTTGTTAGATTCAAGAGAATCTGTGAATTCCTTAAAGATTTTGAGTTGAGCGTTAGATAAATTTACAGGCGTTTCCACGATCACTCTGCACATCAAATCACCTCTTCGAGAATCTCTCACAGACGCAGCACCCTTGCCCTTAATTCTAAAAATCTTTCCCGTTTGAGTATAAGTAGGTATTTTTAAGGCAATTTTTGACTCTAAGCCCGGAACGTTAATTGTGCCACCCAAGATAGCAATCTCAAAAGGAATCGGGGCTTCAAAATATAAATCTCGACCATCTCTTTCAAAAATATTATTGGCCTTCACTTGAATTGCTACATAAAGATCTCCAGGAGAGCCCCCGCGAGTTGCACTGCCCTCTCCTGTTAATCTCACTTTATCTCCGTTGTCTACGCCAGCTGGAATGCTCACAGACAAAGATTTAGTCTCTTCTGTGACCCCGGCTCCTCTGCATGCTCCACAATGATCCTTGATAATCTGCCCTTCTCCACGACAAGCGTTGCATGGTTGCTGAACAGAAAAGAAACCTTGCTGCATTCTGACTTGTCCTTGCCCATTACACTGAGAACATTTAACTGGGGATGACCCAGGTTTAGCACCAGATCCAGAGCAGTCTCCACAGGATTTATGGATGGGAATCTTAATAGTTTTTTTGACGCCCAAGATTGCTTCCTTAAGCGAGAGATCTAGATTGTACTGAAGATCTTGTCCGCGAGCAGATCGCCTAGAAGATGATCTCCTGCCTCCGAATACATCTCCGAAGATATCTCCAAAGATATCTCCAACATCAAAGTCTTGAAATCCACTCCCAGCTCCTCCGCCCATGCCCTGAACGCCAGCATGGCCATATTGATCATAGGTAGATTTTTTTCCTGGATCAGAGAGCACTTCATATGCTTCTGCGGCTTCTTTAAATTTTGTATCAGCCTGAGGATCATCTGGATTTCTATCGGGATGATATTTCATTGCAAGCTTTTTAAAAGCTTTCTTTAGCTCTGGCCCTGAAGCAGTTTGAGAGACCCCTAAGACCTCGTAGTAGTCTCTCTGTGCCATAATTTACTTCTCTTCTTCTTTCACTTCTTCATATTCAGCATCTACTGTATTCTCATCATCGGCAGCTTCATCCGAAGTCTCCTTAGCTTGCCCAGCGTCTGCTTGGGGGTACAATTTTTGTGTCAGGGGGCTTAAAAGATCATTAAGCTCTTTTGTAGCAGATTCTATGGCCTCTAGGCTATCTTGTTTAATAGCTTCTTCAAGCTGAACTGTGGAAGTTTCAACAGACGTTTTCTCTTCTTCTGTGAGTTTCTCACCAGCCTCTTCAATGGTTTTTCTAGTCGCGTGCACTAGCATGTCAGCATTATTCTTGGCCTGAACTAAGGCCTCAAATTTTTTATCATCTTCAGCATTTGCCTCAGCATCTTTGACCATCTTTTCAATGTCCTCATCGGATAAACCGCTAGAAGCTTTAATAATAATAGATTGCTCTTTTCCAGTATTTTTATCTTTAGCAGCAACATTAAGAATGCCATTGGCATCTAAATCAAATGAAACTTCGATCTGAGGAGTTCCTCTTGCAGCAGGTGGAATATCAGCAAGGTTAAATTGACCTAAGGATTTATTTTGCGCTGCTTGCTTGCGCTCTCCCTGAATAACATGAACCGTTACAGCTGATTGATTGTCTTCTGCAGTAGAAAAGACCTGTGATTTTTGAGTTGGAATAGTAGTATTTTTTTCAATTAATGGTGTTGCTATGCCGCCTAAGGTTTCAATGCCAAGGGTTAATGGCGTAACGTCCAGTAGCAATACATCGGTGGTATCCCCGGAGAGAACCGATCCCTGAATTGCCGCACCAACAGCAACAGCTTCATCTGGATTAAGATCTTTTCTTGGCTCCTTTCCAAAAAAAGCTTTAACTTTCTCTTGCACCATTGGCATTCTTGTCTGGCCACCTACCAAAAGAATTTCATCAATATCACTAACGGATAATTTGGCATCTTCAAGAGCCATTTTTAAAGGAGGTAAGGTTCGCTCAACCAAGCTTTCAACCAATGACTCAAGCTTGGCTCTCGTAATTTTATGAACAAAATGCTTAGGACCAGAACTGTCGGCAGTAATATAAGGTAAATTTATTTCAGTTTGCTCGGAAGAAGATAATTCAATTTTTGCTTTTTCTGCTGCTTCTTTGAGTCTCTGCAGTGCCATAGGATCACTTTTTAAATCAAATCCTGATTCTTTTTTAAACTGATCAACAAAATAATCTATTAATGTGAGATCAAAATCCTCTCCGCCTAAAAAGGTATCGCCATTAGTAGAAAGAACTTCAAATTGATGTTCTCCATCTACTTCTGATATTTCAATAATGGAGATATCAAATGTTCCGCCACCTAGATCATATACAGCAACAACAGAGTCGCCTTTATGTTTGTCCATACCATATGCTAGTGCGGCTGCAGTTGGTTCGTTAATAATTCGCTTAACATCAAGGCCAGCAATCTTCCCAGCATCCTTGGTTGCCTGTCTCTGTGAATCATTAAAGTATGCTGGGACAGTGATCACAGCTTCTGTAACCTTATGCCCGAGATAATCTTCAGCAGTTTTCTTTAATTTTTTAAGAATTTCCGCTGAGATTTGTGGTGGAGCAAGTTTCTGATCACCGACCTGAACCCATGCATCTCCGTTCTCTGCTTTAATAATTTTATATGGGACCATGTCCATATCTTTTTTTACAACGTCATCATCAAAGCGTCGACCGATCAATCTTTTAATTGCATATAAAGTCTTGTCTGGGTTTGTTATCGACTGACGTCTGGCCGGAGTGCCTACTAGAACCTCATTACCCTCACTGTATCCAATAACTGAGGGGGTAGTTCTTCCGCCTTCGGCATTTTCAATGACCTTGGGCTGTCCATTTTCTACTACAGCTAAGCAGCTGTTAGTAGTACCTAAATCTATTCCTATAATTTTTGACATATTGTTTTCCTAATATTGTTAATTTTTAATAACTGAAACTCTTGCCGGTCTTACAACCCGCTCGTGAAGCTGCCACCCTCTTTGAAATATACTTTCAATTTCATTATTTTCTTTTAATGGATCCTTTGATGTCATAACCGCTTCATGTTTTATGGGATCAAACTGCTCATTAATGGGGTAGATGGGACTAATGCCAAATTTATCAAGTGCAGATTCAAAAGATTTTAAAGTAAGAGCAACCCCCTCTTTATCTTCTTTAGATGATTCTGCAGAAAAATTACTCAATGCATGCTCAAGATTATCTACCACTGGTAGCAGTTCGTTAAGCAATCGCTCTACTCCATATTTATGAGCTTTTTCAATATCTAAAATATTTCTTTTTAATGCATTATCTAGCTCTGCTCTGGACCTGAGAAGAGATTCTTCTAGGCTTTGAATTTTTTCGGCGATGTCGCTTCCTTCTGACTCAAATGCTAAGCGCTCCTCATCTTCAGTAAGCTCTATATGATCTGGCTCATCACCAGAGAACTGATTAACTTCTTGAGTCACCTCTTGAGTCACCTCTTGATCGAGCGCATCGATGGCCGAATTTATTTTTGCTGTTGTGTTGTTTTTCTTTGCCATCATTTTTTCCAATTATGTAATATATTGGGATGGCTCTTGATGAGTTCAAGGGCTTAACAGAAATTTATTTTGATGGCTTTACGTACAACACCATGCTGTGGTCCACAATCTCGTACCCCATTTCTCTTGCTATGACTTCCTGCCGTTTTTCAATGAGCTCATCATGAAACTCAATGACTTTGCCGGATTCAAGACACACCATATGATCATGATGATCATCAGGGGTTATCTCATACACGGCATGGCCGTCTTCAAAGTTATGCCTAGAAATAATGCCGGCAGACTCAAACTGAGTGAGAACGCGGTATACAGTTGCCAACCCAACATCTTCACCCGAAATCATGAGTTGCTTATATATGTCCTCAGCACTTAAGTGTCGATTTGCACTAGACTCTAAAGCCTCTAAGATACGAATTCTTGGAAGAGTGGCCTTTAGCCCAGCTTTTTTTAATTCGGTATTTTCTTTACTCATGAACTTTTCCTTGTATGCTCTTTCAAAGTATAATCAAATCATCTCATGAAGCAATTAACAAAAGCCTTTTTCATAACCTTTCTCTTGGTAATGGGGGGTTTCAACTGCTCAAGCCTTTCACCTTACAAAGTCCCTGTGCTTCAAGGCAATATTATTGAAGATAAGGATGTAGGGCAATTGGTTTCAGGTTTGTCTAAGGATCAAGTCCTATATCTACTGGGAACTCCTCTTTTGAATAGTCCAATCCATCAAAAAAGGTGGGATTATTTTTACTCTGTAAAAATTGGAGATATGGTAGTTGCAGAAAAAAAACTATCCCTGATTTTTAATCAAGATAATAGATTGGATAGCTGGGTTTTAGAGGAAGCTAATTTAGCTGAAGATTGATCTTTATTCTTGGCTTGCTTTAATTTTTCTTCTTTCTTTGGGATCTTGGCTTAAAGGCCTGTAAACCTCTAATCTCTCCCCATCTGACATTCGATAATTCTGAGGTAGCGCTTTGTATTTACCATCAAGCTCTATGCTATTGACGCCAATTTTAAATTCTTCTATTGAGGGCTCGAATAACTCTTTAATGCCTGGAAGCTGAAGGACCTCAAGAGCTGTAATACTTTCAGAGACATCCAGCTCTCTGAATACCACATTTTGTGATTCTTGCAGTGCAAAATAAATATTCATTTGCTTAGCTGGTCCGCAAATGCATTTAAAAACTTCTCTCCCATAGCGTCAACAACACCCTGCCTTGCAAATATTTTTAAAAAAAAGGGTAGTTGAAAGCTGGCTTGAAATAAGACATTTGTAGCCCCTGACTCTAGTGATCTGAGCTTCCACGAGGCAGAAAAAATAGAAAAAGGACCAGTAATTTGGTCAATTTTTACATTATAACCATCGGTTTGATTGGCTGATTCAAATTCATAGGTGTTGCTGAGAAATCCAAAGACAAGCAACCCTCTTACAAATGGGTCGGAGTCTGCAGATAATTTCTTGGAATCAAGGCATCCTGGTAAAAATGTTTTATAAGATTCAAAGTCATTAATCAAAGTAAGAATGGACTCAGGATCGGCTTGAAAGTCCTGAGATCGCTCAAAAACTTTAAGCATAAATTATGAGATTAATTGATATATAAATACCGCAGCAACTAAGGCTGGTGAAATATATCTAATAAAAAATCTCCACACATTAAAGACTTGTAATTGGATGTCTGAGAATTCATCTAACGCAAGATCTGGTTTTAAAAACCACCCTGCAAATATCGCAACCAGCATTCCACCTATAGGCATCAAAAATTGATTAGCAAGATAGTCCATAGAATCAAGAAAGTTTAAATCTCCAATAAAGGCTATCTCAGACCATTCATTAAAACTTAACACACTGCCGATACCAATAAACCATGCCAATAACCCCAGGATCAGGGCAGCAGAAAAGCGTGAGGTAATTTTTTCTTCTTCAAAATAAGCAACACTCGGCTCAAGCAATGAAATGGCGCTGCTAAGAGCGGCAATGGACAAAAGAGTAAAAAATGCCGGGCCGATAATATTGCCAAGCGGCATATCAACAAAGACTGATAAAAGACTAATAAATACAAGGCCTGGCCCAGCACCTGGTTCCATGCCGTATGCAAAAATAATTGGGAAAATAGCTAAACCAGCCAAGATAGCAATCAAGGTATCCAAGCCAGCAACGGCAAGCGAAGTTTTAAAAATATTTTCTTCTTTAGGCATGTATGAGCCGTAGCACATGATCGAACCCATGCCGAGACTTAAGCTAAAAAATGCTTGTCCCATGGCTCTTAAGAAAGTGGTTGCATCAACATCAGAGAAATTAGGAGAGAATAAAAAACTGAACCCTCTGATAAAGTCACCATTAATCATGGCATTAATGACCATAATGATCATCAGGATAAATAATGTTGGCATCAATAAACGAACCATTCGCTCTATGCCCCCGATAACTCCTGCTGCTAGAATTGCTATATTAAATCCAATGAAGAGTGTATGCCAAAAGAGCAATCTAGGCGCTGAGGCAGTCACTAAGGAAAATTGCTCAGCGGAAGTAATGCTTGTATTTGGCATAGCTGCAATGCCAATGTAATTTAGACAAATGCCTGCAATGACGCTATAAAAAGAAAGGATAAGAATCCCAGATACTAAGCCGCCCCACCCCACCGCTTGCCACTTTGAGCTTTGGCCAGAATCAATAGCAGCAATTTTCATAGCATTCACTGGACTTTTCCTAGCTCGCCTTCCAATCATAATCTCAGCCATCATTATTGGAAGTCCAACAACTAGAATGCAGCCCAAATAGATTAAAACAAAAGCGCTTCCACCTTCAGTCCCTGCTTTGTATGGGAAGCCCCAAATATTTCCCAAGCCGACTGCTGAACCTGCTGCAGCCAAAACAAAAGTCCACTTACCCACCCAGGCAATAGAATTGCTTGTCTTGTTAGATGTATTCATGTTCATAAAAATTTTATGTGTATGGATTAAAGATAAAAGCTAATGATGTTATGCAGCATATTGTAACTAAGTTTGTAATTAAATTTCGCGCATCTGCGTATTTAGTATGACTTTGATAATAGGAACTGTTTGAGCTCTCAAAATATAAAAAAATTTGCAAGCTCGCTATTAGCAGCAGTAAACTCGCGGTAATCAAAAAACTTGCAAGTAGAGCAATCGATAAACCCATTAATGAAAAGCCAATTGCACACCATAAGTTCAAGCTATTATTTTTCTGATCGTCCCAGCCCCAGATAAAACCACCTAAAAACGATATGACAATCCCACCATATATAACCAAAGCTTTAATTGCCATCATCCCAATCTGAAAATTTAAGATCCAAGGCGCTAAAGCTAATAAAGCAAATAAACTCAACCCAAAATAGATTAAGGTAACTTTTATTTCTTGCATAAAAAACCCTCAAAGATTGCAAATAGATTTAACAGATTCATAATTAAGATACCAATTATGAAAGCAGCAAACAATAATATCATCGTCAAAAATAAAAATGCTGCAAGAAACTATCATTTAACCGATAAATATCAGGCAGGAATAGTCCTGGAAGGCTGGGAAGTAAAGGGTCTAAGAGATGGAAAAGTAGATGTTAAAGACTCCTACGTCACCCTGAAGAATAATGAAGCCTGGGTCATTGGTTTAAAAATTGATCCCCCGGCTTCTCTGATGCATGAAAGCATTGACCCAACTCGCTCTAGAAAGCTTCTACTTAACAAAAAAGAAATAAATAAAATTCTTGAGTCTGTCAGCCTGCAAGGTCTTACCTGTGTTCTAACAATGGTTTACTGGAAGGAAAATAAAATTAAGTGCGACATTGCAATCGGCAAAGGCAAGAAAACCTATGATCAAAGGGAAGATGTAAAGCAGAGAGATTGGAACAGGGAGAAACAAAGAATTTTAAAAAATTCTAATCGTTAAGTAATTCCTATATAATCTTCCACCCCATGGGGGCGAATTGGGTTCGACGTTTTTATTGGATTCCAAAGCGCATGCCAAGATTGTGGTAACTCTTGTAAAACATACTACAAAAAAATTAGTTGCAGAAAACGACAACTACGCTTTAGCCGCTTAAGGCTAACCAATGCAAGAATTGTCTATGGTTTGAAGCATTGGCAAAATACATAGTCTAGCTTTGCTGTGTTGACTAAACGCAGTAACGTGAAATCTAACTAGTCTAGTCTCTAGTACCCTGCTCTTCGGGTCATTAAGGCGAAACACAAAGAGTGAGCTAAGCATGTAGAAGTCAGGTTGAAGGACTAACGGACGCGGGTTCAATTCCCGCCGCCTCCACCATTTTTTTTATAGAGTACGGTCGAAGTGCTCAAGCATTTTCTTGTAAAGCATGAAACGATTCTCTGGCTTCCTAAAGCCATGCCCTTCCTTTGAAACTATAATCAGCTCGTGCTCTTTTCCTGCTTGCTCTAGAGCTTCAGCCAAGGCATAAGCATGTTCAACTGGCGCCCTTTGATCGTCTTCACCAGACACTATGATGATTGGAGCTTCTAACTTCTCTGCTTGTAAGACTGGTGACATTGCCTTGATTTTCTCAGGATCTGTTCCAAGAGTCTTATCAAGATATTTGCCACCCCATTTAATGCTCCTGATATCTCCTTCGTCATAGAGCATCTCTAAATCAAAGACTCCAATATAAGCAACTGAAGATTTATATAAATCAGGCCTTAGCATGGGTGCCATGGCTGCTGAATAGCCTCCAAAACTTCCACCATATATTCCAATTTTCTTTGCATCAGCTATGCCTTCGTCAATAGCCCATTCAGTTGCTTCGATAATGTCTTGCTGAGTATCAGCTCCCCACTCTCCGAAACCTAGCTTGGTAAACTCTTTTCCATAACCAGTAGAGCCCCTAAAGTTAACTTTTAAGACCGCATATCCAGCTTGTGAAAAAATATGTGTATCTGGATCAAAACCCCAAGAATCTCTTGCATGAGGGCCACCATGAGGAATGACTATCATAGGAGCAGTCTGACCTTCTGGCTGATCTTTTGCTCGAGTGTAATATCCATGGATGACTACCCCATCCGAATTTGTAAAGTTAAATGGAATTTCCTCTTCCAGTCCAGCATCATCTATTTCAGGCCACATGGTCAGTAAATACTTCATCTGGCCTTTCTTCATATCATAAAGGTAGTATTTTGGTGAGGAAACAGAATCTCTGATTGCTAAAATAGCTTTATCTCGAGCTTTTGTTAGAGCGACTATGCCAACCTCTTTTGTATCAAAGAGATCAATATTCCCGTTAAACGAATGAACTGCTTGCAAGATGGAGTTTTGCAAAGGACTGTCAATATCAAACCAATAAGCTTGAGTATATCCAGGATTCACGGTTACCCCCATGACCACATCATTGATGATTTGGGGGTAAGCATCAAATTTGGGATGGTGAAAAACTACTTCAGATGCTCCGGTTGTCGTATTAATTTTCTTAAGCTGATATGTCGATGTTTCTGTGCTGTCCAGCATATGGATTATTGAGCCATCCTTAGAAATATTCACAGGGAATACCTCTCCTTCGCCATAAGGAGTTCTGCTTAAAACTTCCCAGTCATCTTTTTTAGAAGCACGGTACATAGTGACAGCATTGTTATCACTATCGCTTCCATTGGCAAAGCGGGGAACACCTTTGCTGTCTGTGCGAACTTGACCCCCAGCCAAAGGTGACTTCCCAAGTTTCTTTTGCTGACCATTGTAAACATTAAGTCGAATTGACGTCACAAAACTCCCAGTGTTTGATTTGGCAAAGGGGTATGCTGAGATCACTACATGCCTATCATCATCCTCTAAAATATTCTCAACATAACCAGCAGACATTTTATCTAGCACAGATTTATTGGTCTTATTATTTCCTTTTCTCATACCAAAGACATAAGCAGGTTTTGTTGAGTCGTAATTAATAGAGAAGAATTCTCCTGCCGAGCCTCGTCCATCTTTTTTATCATAATAGCCAACCTGAATTAATAACCTTGTATTATTTGCCCAGTAGTAGCCTGCTATCTCTTCGTCGTTCGTTAGGGTAATAGTATTAATCAAACTTAAATCTTCAGCATCGAAGATAGTCAGTCCTTTCTTATCATCCGGCATTTTTGTTATAACGCTAATCATCTTGCCATCTGGTGAGAGACCAACATCTGTATAAGACGGAAGCGAGCTAAATCTCTCGATAAATTCCTCGGTCACGCCAAGATCTGCTGACACATTTATGCTAAAAAGAAACGGCAGGACGTAAAATATATTTTTCATTTGTAAAGTATACTTGACACCAATAATTTGTTCAAGAAAAAAAAAATTCAGAAAATATATTTAATTAATACAGTGGACAGATGAAATGAACATCATTAAACTATCGCATCTAATATTTAAAGATATGGCTAACAGTAAACAATCAATTAAAAGAGCTCGTCAGAATGCTGACAGGTATAAACTCAAGCATTCTCAAAGATCTCAAGCTCGAACAGCAGTTAAAGCTGTAAGAAATGCGATTGCAGAAAATAATAAAGAGTCAGCAATTGAGTTGCTTAAAACTGCTGAAAAAGTTCTAGACTCTACTGCGGCAAAAAAAGTTATTCATAAGAATGCAGCTGCAAGAACTAAAAGTAGACTTGTGAAAGCTGTTAAAGCAATCAACTAGTCCTCGCCCTCACCCCCCATCATCTCTCTTGCAATCATGCCGAGCAATTCGCTTGTTTGATCGCCTGTAAAACCTGAAATTGCAATCACTCCCTTTGGATGAAGATCTAAAGATGCCAAAGTTTTCTTAAGAGTGGACTGTAATTCTAGGATTGCATCCTCTGCAAGGGTATCTTTTTTATTCAGGGCAATCCAGATAGTTTTTTCTAAGAGGCTAGGGTCATAGGTCCTGAGTTCATTTAGTAAAATTGTTAGTTGTTGTTCTATCAAACTCTCAGTATTCTGCGGATCCAGTAAAATGAGTAAATGACCAGTTCTTGAAATGTGCTTGAGGAAGTCCAAACCTAAACCAATGCCCTCGGAGGCACCCTCAATCAAGCCAGGAATATCGGCAATAATAAAAGAAGTATCATAAATCTGGACAGTGCCCAAATTTGGCCTCAAGGTTGTGAAGGGGTAGTCTCCAATCTTTGGCTGTGCGGCTGAAACACTTTTTAAGAAAGTAGATTTACCAGCATTAGGGAAGCCAACAAGGCCTACATCTGCCAATGAGCGTAACTCTAGCCTTATAGAGATCTCATCTCCTGGCCATCCTGGGGTATGTCTTCTTGGAGCCTGATTAGTGCTAGATTTAAAGCGACAGTTTCCAGCCCCGCCTTCTCCACCTTTTGCTACCAAATAGTCCACGTCTTCATCACAGCAGTCATAGACAATCTTTTCTGATAATGCATCAAATATTATTGTTCCCTTGGGGACTAATACAACTAAGTCATCAGCATCTTGGCCTGTTTTTTTGTTACCTGAGCCAGTTTTACCATTTTTAGCAATTAGGTATTTTTGATTTCTGAAATGAACAAGCGTGTTGAGGTTTGGGTCGACTCTAAAAATAATATCGCCGCCCTTACCGCCATCTCCTCCATCAGGGCCACCGCGCGGGATAAACTTTTCTCTTCTAAAGCTTGTGCTACCGGCGCCACCGTTTCCAGCCCTTGCTTCCAGCAGAGCCTCGTCGATAAAATTCATGAATTACTGAGAAATGACGTTAACTGTCTTCTTTTGCTTGATACCTTTATAGGTAAATTGAACATGGCCACCTGAAGTAGCAAATAATGTGTGATCTTTTCCCATTCCAACATTAATACCAGGATGGGTATTTGTTCCGCGCTGACGAATAATAATTTCACCGGGCTTAACAAGCTGGCCGCCAAAACGCTTTACTCCAAGTCTCTTGGAGTTGGAATCACGACCGTTCTTACTGGAACCACCTGCTTTTTTATGCGCCATTACTATTTACCTACGTTAATTTCTTTAATTTTAATTTGAGTATATCTTTGTCGATGACCAATTTTTCGCATGCTATGTTTTCTTCTTCGGAATCTTAAGATAGAAACTTTCTCTCCCTTAACCTCGTCCACGACTTCGGCTATCACCTTGGCATTTTCAATATAAGGTTGACCAACCTGAACATCCTCTCCATCGACATACAGCATGACAGTTTCAAACGCATGTTCTGCGCCTGACTCTTCATCCATAAGATCGATCTCCAGGGTTTGTCCTAGCTCGACTTTGTGTTGTTTTCCACCTGCTTCTATTACTGCGTACATAGTTATCTCTAAAGGTCGCAAAATATACGCTGAATACAATAAATTATCAATACTTATCCAAAGGAAATAAGTAATAATTATCGTATAATTTCAAGCGTCCAATTATTTAAGATGTATAAAATCAATTACACCGCCAAAAATGAACTTTATCAAGTTCAGAAAAAAATAACGAAAGAGCTGGCATCTGAAAAAATTATTCAAGATATCTATGAGTATATTTTTCAAGCTGAAGGGAAAAAAACTCGCGCTTTTATTTCATTACTTGCATCTCAATCAAAAGCGATTAAACCTATGAGAAGAATAGAACTTGCAAGCATTATTGAGCTCTTGCACACCGCAACACTGGTACACGATGATGTTGTAGATGACTCTAACCTCCGACGGGGTGCGAAGTCAGTCAATCAAGTTTGGAGTAACTCATACAGCGTTTTGATTGGAGATTTTATATACTCTAAAGCTTTTATGCTGATGGTAAAGCTCAATCAACCGCTTATCTTAAAAGAGCTAGCTGATGCTACAAATGATATTGCTCGGGGGGAAATAATTCAGCTTAGTCTATATAAAAATTCTCTTAGCCTTGAGCTCAAGGATTTGCTCAAGGTAAGTTACCTGAAAACAGGCCGTCTCTTTGAGGCTGCAGCTAAATCAGGAGCAATGCTTGCGCATGCTTCTGATATTGACGTAAAAAACTTTGGTCTTTTAGGCAAAGCACTGGGAATAGCCTTTCAAATTCAAGATGATATTTTAGATTATGAATCTCTGCACATTGATACCGGTAAGAAAGCTTTGCAGGATTTTCAAGAAGGCAAAGTGACCTTTCCACTTTTTTTTGCCTTGCATGCATCTACAAACGAAGAGAAGGATTTTTTATTGCGCCATCTTGGAAATAAAAAGCTGTCCAAAACTCTTAAGAAGAAAGTATTTGCTATTGTCAGGGCCAAGGCGCCAGCTAGAGAGTCAGCATCACTACTTAATACTTATCTAGCAAAAACTAGAAAAAGTTTAGAAAAGCTCAGTCACCATACTTGCTACCAAGAAATGTTAAACTTAATTATATTTTCTAGCCAACGCAGATCATGACATTTAAACCAGCTCCTACTTACAATAAAGAAGAATTAATTTCCTGCGGAAATGGAGATTTATTTGGGCCAAGCAATGGAAGGCTCCCTGCAGATGAGATGTTGATGTTTGATTCAATTGATCAAATTGATCAAACGTCAGGGAAATACTCTAAAGGAAAAATTATTGCGCATTTAAATGTGGAAGAAACATTGTGGTTTTTTAATGTGCATTTTAAATCTGATCCTGTGATGCCAGGGTGCCTGGGTTTAGATGCGATGTGGCAATTATTAGGTTTCTATTTATGCTGGCTAGAACTGCCGGGTCACGGGAGAGCTCTAGGGTCAGATAAGGTTAAGTTTTTTGGTCAAGTAACTCCGAGTGCCAAACTAGTAAGGTATGAAATTGATATCAAAAGAGTTGTGAATCGAGGGGCTGTTGTGGGTTTTGCAGATGGAAATATGTATGTAGACGATCGGCATGTCTATTCTGCAGATGGCCTCAAAGTTGGTTTATTTAAAGATACGAGTAATTTTTAATGAAGAATGTTGTTGTCACAGGCATGGGTATCGTCTCTTGCATTGGGAACGGGTTAGATGAAGTCCTTGCTAGCTTAAAAAATGGAAAGTCAGGAATTACACTAAACCCCATATATAAAGAAATGGGCTTTAGAAGCCATGTCTCTGGATCCATCAATATAAATCTCTCAGACTTAATTGATAGAAAAGTTCTGAGATTTATGAGTGAGGCATCAGGTTTTGGATATCTCGCTGCCCAAGAAGCTTTAATTAATGCCAACTTAAATCTTGAGTTAATAGATAGGTCTAGAACTGGTATTGTTGCGGGATCTGGTGGCGCCTCATCTGCTGCACAAATTGAAGCTTCTGATATTGCTAGACAGAAAGGCCCGAAAAGAATTGGGCCTTATGCGGTCACGAAAACAATGGGAAGCACGATTTCAGCCATTTTGGGTACTACCCTCAAACTTAAAGGTGTGAACTATTCAATCTCATCGGCTTGCTCAACCAGTGCTCACTGCATAGGTCACGCAGCTGAACTAATTCAGCTAGGGAAACAAGATATCGTTCTGGCGGGTGGTGGGGAGCAAGAGCATTGGACCTCCTCATCAATGTTTGATGCAATGGGCGCTCTCTCCTCTCAATATAATGAAGCCCCAGAAAAAGCTTCAAGAGCTTTTGATGCAAATAGAGATGGCTTTGTCATTGCGGGCGGATCTGGAATGCTAGTCCTGGAAGAAGAGGAGCATGCAATCAAAAGAAATGCTCCCATTCTCGCTAGATTAACTGGCTATTGCGCAAATTCAGATGGCTACGACATGGTCTCTCCATCTGGAGAGGGTGCAACAAGATGCATGAGTGAAGCATTGAGCATTCACGGCAGTGAAATTGATTACATTAACGCGCACGGAACAAGCACGCCTGTAGGTGACTTGGCTGAATTAGGCGCAATTAAAAATGTCTTTGGGACTGGCGGGCCTATTATTAGTTCAACAAAATCTTTGACTGGGCACTCCCTAGGAGCTACAGGGGCTCAAGAAGCAATTTATTCGATCCTTATGATGCAGAATGATTTTATCGCCCCCTCTATCAATATAGACAACTTGGTTGAGGAAGCTGAGGGGCTGCAAATTGCTCAAACTATGATTGAGATGAAAATTAAAGCTGTGATGAGTAATTCGTTTGGCTTTGGCGGAACAAACGCTAGTTTAATTTTTAGTAAGTAATGTTCAGGGGATTCTGATCGAAATTTTATACCCAATGTTTGCGGTTATTTCTCTTTCAGGGATCAGCTTCTTATTTCTTTCTGTCACAAGACTCCCATTCATTATTAAGCATTTTGGCAATTTACAAGCCGGAAAACATTCAGAGGAACTTAGGCCCCATTTAGGTAGTTTTGGAAGAAATGTTACCGATAATTATAATCATCTATTTGAACAGCCAACAGTATTTTATGCATTAGTACTTTATATACACCTTATTCAACACACCGATACAATGCATGTATATCTCGCTTGGAGCTACGCCCTATTAAGGATAATGCATTCGCTCATTCAAATTACTTCTAATAATGTTTCCCTTAGGTCTCTAATATTTACAGGCTCTGGTCTTTGCTTGATTGCCATGATTATTAAAGAAGCTTTATTTTTTTAAGCTAAGCGCGAGCCATTCGCAGCTTTTTTATCAGGAACAGCCAAGATAATACTTCCATCCGGCTGAGTAAATCCAGTCACAAGGCACTCAGACATCAGGGGTCCAATCTGTTTGTTTGGAAAATTTATGACTGCTGAAACTTGCTTGCCAATTAATGTTTCTGGATCGTAATGATCTGTAATTTGCGCGGATGACTTTTTAATGCCGATCTCATCCCCAAAATCAATATACATTTTTATTGCTGGTTTAATAGCTTCTTCGAATATCTCAGCAGCAATAATTGTGCCTATCCTTAAATCCACTTTTTCAAATTCATCCCAGCTTAAATTATTCATGTGTCTGATTGAATTACTCCCACCAGGGGAAAAATTCAGGCATGTCTGTGGAAACTTTATTAGAAAAACTAGGCGGCCTCTTCTCTAAAAAAGAGTTCACTCCCTCTTTAGCGTCTGCCGATGCGCCCCTTGAGTCAATGGCCTTGCTTTCAATGACATGCGCCTCATAAGGGCCTGAGCTCTCAAGAGAGCGCCAAAGCATCTGTCTGGTTAAAGCAATAGAAACTGGCGCTGAGTTCTGCACCATGTTGCTTGTAAATTCAATCGCATCATCCACAAGATTATCTGGGTGGTGAAGGCTTGAGACTAGATTTAATTTCAACGCTTCGTTGGCATCAATGATTCTGCCAGAATAAGTTAATTCCAGTGCGTGAGAGATCCCAACAATCTTTGGTAAAAACCAACTGCTACAGGCATCTGGAACTATGCCCCTATTATTAAAAACAAACCCAAATCTGGCTTCATCAGACGCCAAGCGAATATCTGCGGCAAGCTGCATGGAGGCTCCAATCCCAACAGCTGGACCATTACATGCCATCACAATAGGCTTAGAAAATTTATACATTCTAAGGGTTAGAATGCCGCCAGAATCTCTCCTAAAATCATTTTCTTCTATTGCAAAATCATCAAATGATGGGTTAAAAGTATTTTGGCCTGACGACAAATCTGCGCCTGCGCAGAATGCCCTGCCTTTACCTGAAAAGATAACAGCATGAAAAGTATCATCTGACTCGATAATATCGAGAGCAGCAACAATCTCCTCCATCATGGAGAAGGTAAAAGCATTTAACTTATCTGGGCGATTTAAAAAAAGAACAGCAATATTATCTCGCCGTTCTAGAATTATAGTTTTAAAATCCACGGAGACTTAAAAAGGTATGTCTTCCTCGGATATATTAGACTCAACGGGTTGGCTCATAGGTGTGGCAGGCGCAGATTGATCATAAGCTGCTCCCCCGCCGGAACCTTGCCTTCCACCAAGCATATTCATCTCATTCCCAAGAATTTCAGTGGTGTATTTATCATTGCCATCTTTATCTTGCCATTTTCGAGTCTGAAGTTTCCCTTCAATATATAATTGAGATCCTTTATCTAAATATTGCTCAGCTATTTCAGCCAGCTTTCCAAAAAAAACAACTCTATGCCACTCGGTCTTCTCTCGCTGCTCTCCAGATTCTTTGTCCTTCCATGATTCTGATGTAGCAATTGATAATGTCGCAACTGCTGTATTGGTTTGTGTGTAGCGCATCTCAGGCTTTTGCCCTAAATTACCTACCAAAATTACTTTATTTACTCCTCTAGCCATAATTACCTCTTATAATTGCTTAAGTTTAACTCGAAAAAAATCAGCTGTATAAATATTCTGCAAATAAATGGATAAAATTTCTATCAAAGGTGCCCGCACCCATAATCTCAAAAATATTTCTTTAGAAATACCTAGGGGTGGACTAGTCGTCATTACTGGCTTATCTGGATCGGGCAAATCCTCCCTAGCATTTGATACGATCTATGCAGAAGGGCAAAGAAGGTATGTGGAATCATTATCGTCTTATGCAAGACAATTTCTTTCTATGATGGAGAAACCTGATGTCGATCAAATTGATGGTTTATCACCTGCAATCTCGATAGAGCAAAAATCAACCTCGCATAATCCACGCTCTACAGTCGGCACTGTTACAGAAATATATGATTATCTAAGATTGTTATATGCAAGAATTGGAACGCCAATCTGCCCAGAGCACAATGAAGAGTTATCAGCGAAAACCATTAGTGAAATTTGTGATGAGATATATTCTAAAGGAGAAGGTCAAAAAATTATGGTGATGGCGCCAATGATCAGGGGTAAGAAAGGCGAGCATCTTGGCATATATGAAGAACTAAAAACTGAAGGATTTGTAAGAGTTAAAATTAATAATGTAATTCACCCATTAGATGAATTCCCCTCTCTAAATAAAAATCAAAAGCATAATATTTCAGCGATAGTGGACAGACTTCAGCTCAAAGAAGAAGAGGACAATAGATCGCGTTTGTCTGAATCTATCGAAACAGCTCTGGGTCTCTCTAATGGTTTGGTAGAAATAGAAATTCTAGATGAGCAAAATAATATTTTATTATTTTCATCAAATTTTTCATGCTCTCAATGTGGATATTCGGTGTCAGACTTAGAGCCAAGGATGTTTTCATTTAACAACCCATTTGGTGCATGTGAAAAATGTGATGGGCTTGGCGTGATTCAATATTTTGATGAAAAAAAATTAATTGCTGACATTGAAGCAACAATTAATGAGGGTGCAATTAAGGGCTGGAATAGAAGAAATCGCTTTTATTTTCATCAGCTCAAATGTCTCGCTAAGCACTATAAATTTGATCTTGACACTCCTTGGGAGGAATACTCAGAAGAAATACAAAGAATTCTATTGTGGGGCTCAAAAGAGAAGATTAATTTCTCCAAAAGCTTTAGTAGCGGCAGTAAAATCGTCAGGCAGCATAGATTCGAAGGCGTAATACCAAATACTGAGAGGCGATTTAAAGAAACAGATTCTGAGTTTATTAGAAATGAATTGGCAAAGTTATTATCTGATAGTCACTGCGATTCTTGTGAGGGCTCAAGATTAAAAAAAGAATCTAGAAATATATTTATTAACAATACTCCTATACAAGAGATTACAGATAAAAAAATTACAGATGCGCTAAGCTTTTTTCATAAGATCAAGCTAGAAGGTGCTAAAGCTATGATTGCAGAAAAAATATTGAAAGAAATTAAAGAGCGGTTAAGTTTTCTAGAAGACGTGGGTTTGAATTATCTAACATTGAATCGAGGTGCTGGCACGCTATCAGGAGGTGAGGCTCAAAGAATTCGATTGGCTAGCCAGATTGGATCTGGGCTTGTCGGAGTAACCTATGTTCTAGATGAGCCTTCTATTGGCCTCCATCAAAGAGATAACGCGAAACTTATAAAAACCCTCTTTCACCTCAAAAGTCTTGGAAACACAGTGATTGTAGTCGAGCATGATGAGGAGGCGATTAGATGCGCAGATCATATAATTGATATTGGTCCAGGCGCAGGCAAGCATGGTGGTGAGATATGTGCTCAAGGTAGCTTGCAGGATATTTTAAAAAGTAAGGATTCGATGACTGCAGCATACTTATCTGGGAGACGAAAAATTAATTTCCCGAAAACTGCAAAAGTTCCCGAGCATTTCATAGAAATACAAGGCGCCTATGAGAATAATTTACAAAATATTTCAGTCAAAATACCAATAGGTGTTTTCACCTGCATAACAGGAGTCTCAGGCTCAGGAAAATCCTCCCTGATCAATCAAACTCTTATGCCGATGAGTAGTTTTTTACTTAATAAGGCTAATCTAAATAAAGAAATTAAATGCAAGCAAATTATAGGTCTTGAGCACCTTGATAAAGTCATTGGCATTGACCAATCCCCTATAGGAAGAACACCTCGATCCAATCCAGCAACCTATACTGGTTTATTCTCACATATCAGAGATCTATTCTCTCAATCTGAGGAGTCACGTACCCGAGGATATAAACCAGGTAGATTTAGCTTTAATGTGAAGGGTGGAAGATGTGAAGCATGTCAAGGAGATGGCATGATAAAAGTAGAAATGCATTTTTTAGCTGATATATATGTGAATTGTGATATTTGTAATAGTAAAAGGTATAACGAGCAAACTCTAGAAGTTAAATTTAAAGGAAAAAATATAGCTGAAGTTCTAGGAATGACTGTGGAGGAAGCATTAGAATTCTTTGCAGCCATACCAGCAATTAAGAATAAACTGCAAACTCTTTCAGATGTTGGCCTAACCTATATAACTCTAGGTCAATCGGCAACAACACTTTCAGGTGGCGAGGCTCAGCGCATCAAACTAGCCAAAGAGCTATCCAAACGAAGCACAGGGAAAACATTATTTATTTTAGATGAGCCAACCACAGGCCTGCATTTCTATGATATCGAGCTGCTGCTGGGAGTGCTGAAGCGATTATCAGATCAGGGAAATACTGTTGTTGTGATTGAGCACAATTTAGATGTGATCAAGTCTAGTGATTGGGTAATCGATCTGGGTCCAGAGGGAGGAAGCGATGGAGGACTTATAGTGGCGCAAGGAACCCCTGAGAAGGTTGCCCAATCAAAAAAATCCTACACAGGTAAGTATTTAAAAGAAATGTTAGGGCTTTAAGCTGCTGAATCTGATTTAAGCTCAGGCTCAATCAATGAAGCCTCTGAATCAATAGCTCTATCAACCCATTCAACGTATGCCATATCAGCTTTGTCACCTGGTCTAAAGCCAGCTTTAATGATTCGTAGATAGCCACCAGGTCTCTCTTTAGACTTAACTGCAACTTCAGTAAAAAGCTTATTAACAATGGCGTCATGACGTAATTTGCTAAACGCCCTTCTTCTATTTGCAACTGAATCTACTTTAGCTAAGGTAATGAGTGGCTCAACAAAACCACGTAATTCCTTGGCTTTAGGAACAGTCGTTTTAATTAACTCTCTTTCGATAAAAGCAATAGCTAAGTTTTTCATTAGCGCCTTTCGATGTGAAGAGTTTCTGTTAAGTTTTCTACCTGATTTTCTATGTCTCATTTTAATTAACCCATTGGTGGCCAATTCTCTAGAGTAGTCCCAAGAGAAAAGCCTTTAGATGCAAGAACATCCTTTATTTCATTTAACGATTTTTTACCAAGATTTGGTGTTTTCAATAGATCAAATTCAGTTCTTTGAAGAAGATCGCCTATTAAGAATATGCTTTCAGCTTTTAAACAATTTGTTGAGCGGACTGTTAATTCTAGCTCTTCAATCGATCTCATTAGGAATGGATCAAAATCATTTTGATCTTTCTTGGCTTCTTGCTCTGCAATAGCATCTAGGTCAACAAAAGCTGCTAACTGTTGCTGCATAATTGTTGCAGCATGCTCAATTGCTTTCTTTGGATCTAAAGTTCCATCTGTCTCAAGCTCAATAATTAATTTATCAAGATCAGTTCTTTTTTCAAATCGAGCATTTTCGACGGTATAAGCTACTCGCCTAACTGGGCTAAATGACGCATCAACCTTTAAAGCGCCGACAGCAGTATCTTCTTCGTTCCTTGCATCCGCAGGCTCATAACCTCTGCCAGTCTTAACTGTGGCAGTAAGCGATAGGCTTACTTTATCTACTAAAGTTGCAACATGATGCTCTGTGTCTGGGAGCTCAACATTTCCAGGGAGATCAAAAGATTTAGAAGTCACTTCACAAGGACCAGATACGTTTAATTTTATAACGGCCCTAGTACCCTCAATAAGGCTAATAGGCATATCTTTTAAATTTAAAAGAATATCTATGACATCTTCTCTTACACCTTCAATGGTTGAGTACTCATGAGAGATGCCTTCAATAGTGACATCTGTGATTGCCGCGCCAGGCATGGAAGAAAGAAGTATTCTTCTCAATGCATTGCCAAGCGTGTGACCAAAACCCCTTTCTAAAGGTTCTAATGTTATTTTTGATGTAGTGTCATCGATATCATCAACTTGTATGTCAGTTGGTACCAAAAGATCTATTACTGATGTGTCCATAATTTCCTTCCGTTTAATTATTATTTTGAATAAAGCTCAACAATGAGATTTTCATTAATTTCAGCACTTAAATCTGCTCGATCAGGAACAGACTTGAATACACCCTTGAGAGTTTTTGAATCCACTTCAAGCCACTCACAGGCTTCTCTTTGACTTGATAATTCTAAGGCGTGCTTGATTCTTAATTGAGCTTTAGACTTTTCACGAACCTCTATCTCATCAGCTGCTTGCACTTGATATGATGGAATGTTTACAGTAGCACCATTTAGATGAAAGGCTTTATGAGAAACAAGTTGACGAGCTTCGGCTCTTGTGGAGGCAAAACCCATGCGATAAACCACATTATCTAGTCTCTGCTCAAGGTAGGATAGAAGATTTTCTCCAGTATTTCCCTTCGATTGAGATGCTTTTTTATAGTAATTTCTAAACTGCTTCTCAAGCACTCCATACATTCTTCTTACTTTCTGCTTCTCTCTAAGCTGGACCCCATAATCAGATAAACGTGTTCTTCTTAAACCATGTACACCTGGAGCGGTCTCCATATTACATTTTGATTCAATTGCACGTGATCCGCTTTTAAGAAAAAGGTCGGTGCCTTCTCTTCTAGATAACCTTAATGATGGTCCTGTATACCTTGCCATGTAATCTCCCTTATACCCTACGTTTTTTTGAAGGACGACATCCATTGTGTGGCAATGGTGTGACGTCAGTAATACTTTTAATTTTCAACCCACATGAATTAAGAGATCTAATTGCAGATTCCCTACCGCCACCTGGCCCCCTTACTTTCACATCAAGATTAATCATCCCAAATTCTTTTGCGGCATTACCAGCTTTTTCTGCAGCTATCTGGGCAGCAAATGGTGTGCTTTTTCTAGAGCCTCTAAAACCAGACCCACCTGAGGTAGCCCAGCATACAGTATTACCCTGTTTGTCTGTGATTGTGATGATTGTATTATTGAAAGATGCGTGAACATGTGCAATCCCATCAGAAATAACTTTTTTAACTTTTTTTCCAGTTGCCATGCCTTAAGCCCTCATTGGTTTTTTAGGTCCCTTTCGAGTCCTTGCATTTGTTTTAGTTCTTTGACCGTTAACAGGAAGCTTTCTTCTGTGCCTTATGCCTCGATAGCAACCCAAATCCATCAATCTTTTAATATTTGTGCTAACAGATCTTCTTAAATCTCCTTCAACTGTATATTCTGCGACAGCGGTTCTGATTTTCTCAACTTGCTCTTCTGATAAATCAGATACTTTTTTGGAGTATTCTAACTTCAAGCTGTTACAAATATTATGAGCGGTAGTTTTACCAATGCCAAAAATATGAGTTAGAGCAATTTCTAGATGCTTGTTTTCCGGTATATTTACGCCTGCGATTCTAGCCATATTATTCTATCCTTGTTTTTGTTTATGTTTAGGTTCTGTCTTGCATATCACATACAAAACCCCTTTACGTCTAACTGTTTTGCAATTTCTGCAAATTTTCTTTACTGATGCTCTAACTTTCATAATTATCTTTTATAGTTTTTTAAATTAGCTTTCTTTAGTAGTGATGAGTATTGGTTAGACATCATGTGCGATTGCACCTGCGCCATAAAATCCATTAAAACAACCACAATGATTAAAACTGAAGTGCCACCTAAGTAAAAAGAGACTCCAGCAAAATTAATTAGCGCCAGTGGAAGTAAGCATATTAGTGTTAGGTAGATACTACCAAATACTGTAAGCCTAGCTAAAACGCTGTCTATGTAACTAGCAGTTTGATCGCCTGGTCTAATTCCAGGTATAAACGCTCCTGATTTCTTCAGGTTATCTGTGACATCTTTTGTATCAAAGGTTAATGCTAGCCAGATAAAACAAAAAGAAATAATGAGAGCTGAAAAAGTAAGAATATAAAGTGGCTGGCCAGGATTTAAAGCTAAAGATATAGTTTGAAGAAATCCAAAAGATTCAGCTTGACCAAACCATGTTGAGAGAGAAGCTGGAAATAATAAAAAGGTGCTAGCAAAAATTGCTGGAATCACCCCTGCCATATTAACTTTGAAAGGAAGATGGCTAGCCTGAGCTTGCATCAACTTTCTGCCTTGTTGTCTTTGCGCATAATTTACGGTAATTCGTCTTTGGCCACGCTCAATAAATACAACAATTGCAATCACAAGCATTGCAAGAACCCCAATACCAAGTAAAAGAAGTATATTTAAATCTCCTTGCCTAGCTTGCTCTAAAGCTTGGCCGATTGCGCCTGGAATACCAGTCAGAATACTTGTTGCGATAATAATGGAGATCCCATTTCCAATGCCTCGTTCGGTAATTTGCTCTCCTAGCCACATCAAGAAAATTGTTCCTGCAACAACACTAAAGACAGCGGATATAAAAAATGATGCTCCTGGCTCATATGCAAGTCCACTAGCCCCAAGAGTAACGCTTAATGCAGATGCTTGAACAAAAGCAAGGATAACGGTTCCATATCTCGTGAACTGAGTAATTTGATTTCTGCCCGCTTGACCGTCTTTTTTTAATTCTTGCAAATACGGTATGGAATTAGAAAAAAGCTGCATGATAATTGCTGCAGAGATATAAGGAACTACATTCAAGGCAAAAATACTCATTCGTTCCAACGCTCCGCCTGAGAACAAATTGAACATTTCAAGAATTGTGCCTTGATTTTGATCAAATAAAGCAGCCAATCTTGCAGGGTCTATTCCTGGGATTGGAATATGCGTACCCATGCGATAAACAACAATAGCTAAGAAGACAAATCTTAGTCTTCTCCACAAGTCGCTCATACCTTTATTTTGATCAGCCATATTAATTATTCAGCAGTCGCTTCCTCTGCTTGCTTGGCAGGCTTTTCGCTTACCTTTTTTGATGTTTTTACAAACTTTTCTTTGACTGGTCTGGCGATGATTGCAGCGACTGTTCCACCAGCTTTTTCAATAGACTCCTTTGCCCCGCGAGTTACATGAACGCCAGAAACTGTCATTGGCTGAACCATCTCGTGAATGCCAAATATTTTTACTTTTTTAGTTGCCTTAGAAACAATTCTATTGGCTTTAAGAGAATCTAATGATACGTCAGTCATTGCGGATATATCTTTTAGGTTAACATCCTTCGTGAATCTATTAACACGGGAAGAGAATCCAAATTTTGGCACTCTCTGCTGCAAAGGCATTTGTCCGCCTTCAAAACCTCTAGCTATCGAGCCGCCTGATCTTGATTTTTGGCCCTTATGCCCTCGACCAGCAGTTTTGCCTGTACCAGATCCAATGCCTCGGCCAACACGTTTTTTATTCTTGGTCGTGCCTGAACTGGAGAGGGTATTTAGCCCCAAGGTATTATTTGATTCTGTATTTTCCATTTTTAACTCTCTAAGATTTCTACCATATCTCTAATTTTATTAATCATGCCTCTATTGCTAGGGGTATCCTCAACTGAAACCGTTTGATGAAGACGTCTAAAGCCCAGACCTTTTACACATTTTTTGTGATTAGATATTCTGCCAATGCTACTTTTAATAAGTTTAATGCTGATTGTGGTATTGCTCATGATATGTCCGCTGTTTTCTTGCCTCTCCGTGTTGCTACTTGCTCTGGTGACTCCATGGAGCGCAAAGCATTAATTGTTGCTCTAACTACATTGACTGGGTTTGTAGAGCCATAACATTTGGCTAGTACATTTTGTACACCTACAAGCTCTAACACTGCCCTCATAGCTCCACCCGCAATAATGCCGGTACCAGCTGATGCTGGTTGCATGTATACCTTTGCAGCGCCGTGCTTGGCTTTAACTGGATACCATAGAGTAGATGCGTTCAAGCTAACGTCAACCATGTTGCGCCTTGCATTTTCCATAGCTTTTTGAATAGCAATGGGAACTTCTTTTGCCTTGCCTCTTCCAAAACCTACTTTACCTTTGCCGTCTCCAACAACGCAAAGGGCAGTAAAACCGAATATACGGCCACCCTTTACCACTTTAGCAACCCTGTTAACCTGAACTAGTTTCTCTTCTAGAGCATCTTGTTGCTGCAAGTTATTGTTTTGTTGATTCATTTTTTAAAACTCCAATCCAGCTTCTCGGGCTGATTCTGCAATGGCTTTTATACGGCCGTGATATTTATAACCAGATCTATCAAATACAACCTTACTTATTCCGGCTTCGATGGCCCTTTCGGCAACTTTTTGCCCTACGGCTTTCGCAGACTCGATATTATTGAACTGCATTTTCCCTTCCTTTTCATTAGTAGAAGCTGATGCTAGAACCTTTGATCCAGACGCATCAAAGATTTGAGCATATAAGTTTTGCGAGGACTTAAATACTGAAAGTCTCGGCTTATCTTGCTGAGAAATTCTGATCCGAGTCTTGCCAGCTCGCCTTATTCTAGATTCTAATTTTGAACTCATTGGTTATGCTCCTGCTGCTTTTTTAGCTTCTTTTCTGCGTATGATTTCATCTGAATACTTAACACCCTTTCCTTTGTAGGGCTCAGGAGGTCTAAATGCTCTAATTTCCGCCGCTACCTGGCCAAGTACTTGTTTGTTATAACTCTTAAGAACCACTTCAGTTTGTGATGGTGTTTCAACTTCGACTTCCTCTGGGAGGGTATAGAAAACAGGGTGCGAAAAGCCAAGAGTTAGCTCTAGTTTTTTTCCTTCAGCTTTGGCTCTATAACCAACGCCCACTAAGATTAATGTTTTAGTAAAACCTTCTGTCACACCTATCACCATATTATTGATCAATGAGCGTGTTGTTCCAGCTAAGGCTGTAGAAGTTGAGGATGACTCATCATATGCGATAGTAACGACCTCATTAGCATGATTAGCTGAGACTGAAGCAGGAATCATAAATTCCAATTTGCCTTTAGAGCCAGAAACTTTCACGAGGTTACCATCAAAGCTAACTTCAGCACCTGAAGGCACTGGTACTGGATTTTTTGCAATTCTTGACATAATTAAAAAACCTCACATATAACTTCGCCACCAATATTTAGTGACTTAGCTTCTTTATCGCTCATCAACCCTTTATTAGTAGAGATGACATACATGCCAAGGCCATTTTTTACTTCTGTTAGGTCTGTTGGGGATGAATATCTTCTTAAACTTGGCTTGGAAATACGCTTGATTTCTCTGATTGCAGGGGCTTCATTAATGTATCTTAAGGAAATACTCAAAGCATCTTTGCCATCAACTGTAATCTTTTCACACGAATTGATATAACCTTCTTTTACTAAAAGTGAAACTAGCTCGTGCTTAAATTTAGAAAATGGTGCATGCACGACTTTTTTTCCACGCATCAAACCATTTCTCATTCTTGTCAGACAGTCTGCTATAGGGTCTTGTAAACTCATAATATTACCAACTTGATTTAACTAATCCAGGGATGTCACCGCGCATGGCAGCTTCACGTAATTTAATTCTGCTAAGACCAAACTTTCTATATATGGCATGAGGCCTACCAGTAAGAGAGCATCGTCTTGTGATTCTTGAGGGGCTAGCATTTCTAGGAAGCTTTTGAAGCTTTTCAAATGCAGCCATTTTTTCTTCATAAGAATTTTTAGGATTTTCAAAGGCTTCTTTTAGTGCCAATCTCTTAGATGCAAATCGGTCTACCATCTTTTGTCTTTTAGCATCTCTTGCTACTACTGATTTTCTAGTCATGATATGTCCTTTATTTTTTAAACGGGAAGTTAAGAGCTTCTAATAATGCCTTTGCATCTTCTTTGTTTGTAGCCGAAGTATTAATACAAATATCCATTCCTCTAATCTTGTCAATATTGTCGTAATTAATCTCTGGAAATATAATTTGCTCTTTTACGCCCATGCTGTAATTACCTTGCCCATCAAAAGATTTGGGGTTAAGGCCTCTAAAATCTCTCTCCCTTGGAATAGCAATATTGACTAGACGTTCAACAAAGTCATACATCTTATCGCCACGCAAAGTTACCTTGCAGCCTACTGGCCATCCTTCTCTTAATTTAAAGCTTGCGACTGATTTTTTAGCTTTTGTAGTCACAACTTTTTGCCCAGCAATTAACTCAAGGTCCTGCACGGCTGATTCTAAATGCTTCTTATCTGTTAAGGCCTCGCCTACACCCATGTTAATAACAACTTTTGTTATTTTTGGAACAGCCATAATATTTTTAATCCCCAGAGTTTTTTGAAGCTCTGGTAACAATTCTTTATTAAATTTTTCTCTTAAGTTCATGATTTTATTTCTGATTTATCTGATGTAAAAACTCTTACCTTCTTATCATTCTCAACCTGAAAAGATATACGATCTGCTTTCTTCTTTTTAGGATTCCAGATTGCAATATTAGAAAGTGCAATAGCAGCTTCCTGCTCAACAATTCCACCTGTGACACCAAGCTGAGGGTTAGGTTTAGTATGTTTTTTTACCATGTTAATACCATTAACAACTGCCTTGTTATTGAACTTGGAGATCTTTTTAAGAGTTCCCTTTTTACCAATATCTTTACCAGTGATCACAACAACCTCATCCCCTGTTCTTAATTTAGTGATTGTTTCAATATTCTTTTTCATTACAAAACTTCCGGTGCTAAAGATAAAATTTTCATGTGCTTGCCTTCACGAAGCTCTCTGGTCACAGGGCCAAATACTCGAGTGCCGATAGGGGCTTTATTTCCACCAATCAACACGGCTGCATTTTCGTCAAACTTAATTAAAGAGCCATCTTTCCTTCGGACGCCTTTTCTTGTTCTCACAACCAAAGCATCGACAACCTGGCCCTTTTTAACTTTTCCCTGAGGAATAGCTTCTCTTATGGCAACTTTAATAATGTCACCAATGTTTGCGTATCTTCTCTTGGATCCGCCAATAACCTTGATGCACATAACACTTTTTGCACCACTATTGTCCGCAATATTTAAGATGGTTTGCATTTGAATCATGATTGATTTTCTCCAGAGATAGTTGCATCCGAAACAGTTTCAGTAGTTTCTGTAGTTTCTGTAGTTTCTGTAGTTTCTGAAAGTAACATCCATGTTTTAGATTTAGACAAAGGTCTACACTCTTGAACTGTGACCAAATCACCAATTTTTGCTGAATTTAGCTCATCGTGCGCATGCACTTTAGTTGAACGCGTCATAATTTTTCCATAGGCAGGATGCTTAACCTTTCTTTCAATCTTTACTGTGATTGTTTTATTTGCCTTGTCGCTGATCACAATGCCTGTTAGCTGGCGTGGGTTAGTACTCATGCAGATTCTTCCTCAGATTTCTTTTCATTAATAACTGTTTTTATTTGAGCAATCTTTTTTCGGTCAGCTGTAAGCAAATGCGATTCATTAAGCTGCCCTGTTTTATGCTTCATTCTATTTTTAAATTGATTTTCTCTTATTTCAAGCACAAGACTCTCAAGATCCTTGAGGTTCTTGCTACGTAAATCTTTTAAATCATTTGTTAACTTTGCCATTTCTATAATGCCTTCTTAATAAAAGTAGTTCTAACAGGTAACTTAGCAGCAGCGAGCTTGAATGCTTCTCTTGCAATTTCCTCGGAAACACCTGCCATCTCATATAAAACAGTTCCAGGCTGGACTAGACTAACCCAATACTCAACATTACCCTTGCCCTTACCCATTCTCACTTCTAGTGGTTTTTTAGTTATTGGTTTGTCTGGGAAGATACGTATCCAAATATTTCCTCCACGCTTAATAGATCTAGTCATCGCTCTTCTTGCTGACTCAATCTGTCTGGCAGTAATTCTACCCCGCGTAGTTGCTTTAAGAGCATACTCACCAAATGCAATAGAATTGCCTGATTGAGCTAGGCCTCTATTGCGACCTTTGTGCATCTTTCTAAATTTTGTTTGTTTTGGCTGCAACATAATTAACTTCCTTGATCCTCATCTTTAAAAGGATCACCTAAAACTTCACCCGTATAAACATGTACCTTTACGCCAATTAGCCCGTATGTAGTTAAAGCTTCAGCAACGCCGTAGTCTATGTTTGCTCTTAATGTATGCAATGGTACTTGGCCTTCTCTGTACCATTCTGACCGAGCTATTTCTGCTCCACCTAATCTGCCTGAAACCTCTGTTCTAATTCCCTTGGCGCCTTGTCTCATAGCACTTTGAACTGCTCTCTTCATAGCCCTTCTGAATTGAACTCTTCTTTCAAGTTGCTGCGCAATGCCTTCTGCTAATATGGTCGCATCCAAATCAGGCTTTCTGACTTCCTTGATATTAATTTGTACTGTTTGAGTAACAAGCTTTTGAATAGCTGACTTTAGCGACTCAATTTCTTCTCCTTTTTTCCCGATAATAATACCGGGTCTTGAAGTATGAATATTAACTGTGAAGGTTTGAGCTGATCTCTCAAGATCTACTCTGCTAATTGAAGAAAACCTTAATCTATCTTTAATATAGTTTCTAACTTTTAAGTCTTCGATTAAATTTCTTTTAAATGCCTTGCCCTTCGCATACCACAATGCATTGTGTTTCTTAATGACGCCAAGACGAAAACCAATTGGATGTACTTTTTGGCCCATTATTTCTCCTGATCCGATAAGATAATTTCTATATGGCAGCTAGGCTTGATAATCCTGTCTGCTCTTCCTCTAGCCCTTGGCTTCATTCTTTTTAACCTCATGCCTTGATTAACAATAATTGACTTCACAACTAATGAATCAATATTAGCTTTATTATTGTTTTCTGCATTTGCGATTGCTGATTCAAGAAGTTTTTTTATTACTTCTGAAGCTTTCTGCTTATGGAAAGATAAAAAATCCATGGCAGCCCCAACGGATTTACCGCGAACTACATCAGCGACTAAACCTGCTTTTTGAGCAGATAATCGTGTTCCCTTTAAATAAGCTCTTGTTTCCATTATTTTGACTTCCTGTCGCCTGAATGCATTCTAAAGGTTCTAGTGATAGCAAATTCACCTAGTTTATGGCCGACCATATCTTCATTGATAAATACTGGAATATGCTGCCTACCATTGTGTACAGAGATTGTCAGCCCAACCATGGTGGGGCTAATCATCGATCTTCTTGACCAAGTTTTGATTGGCTTCTTGCTATTTTCAGTGATCGCCTTATCAACAGCTTTCTGTAACGACAAATCAATGAATGGTCCTTTTTTAAGTGATCTAGGCATGAATATTATTTCCTCTTAGCTCTTCTTCGAACAATCAAATCATCCGTTCTTTGATTTTTTCTAGTTTTATAACCTTTGGTTGGGATTCCCCATGGAGTTGAAGGATGTCTTCCGCCTGAAGTTCTGCCCTCACCGCCACCATGTGGATGATCTACTGGGTTCATAGCTACACCCCTAACGGTAGGCCTTACGCCTCTCCATCTTTTAGCGCCAGCCTTACCAAGTGATCGTAAATTATTTTCTTGATTTGAAACTGTTCCAAGAGTTGCTCTGCACTCAGATAAAATTTTTCTCATCTCGCCAGATTGAAGTCTTAAAGTTGCGTAAATACCTTCTTTGGCAATTAATCTAGCGGATGTGCCTGCACTTCTGGCTATCTGAGCGCCCTTACCTGGCTTCATCTCAACACAGTGAATAGTGGTGCCCAGGGGAATATTTAATAACTTCATGCAATTTCCAGGCTTCATTTCAGTCTGGTCAGCTGAAAGGACTGGATCGCCTACTTTTATTTTACCAGGAGCAATAATATATCGTCTTTCGCCATCAGCGTACTTCAACAGGGCTAAATGAGCTGATCTATTAGGGTCGTATTCAATAGTTTCAATTACAGCGGGTACATCAAACTTATTTCTCTTAAAGTCTATGATTCTATAATGTTGTTTATGACCGCCACCTTGATGTCTTACAGTGATACGACCATTATTGTTACGTCCACCGTTTTTAGATTTTTTTTCAAGCAAAGCTTTGTGTGGCTTACCTTTATGTAAATCAGATTTTATCGAGATGACTCCCCTTCTTCCGGGACTCGTTGGTTTTGCTTTAATAACTGCCATGATTAATTAATACCTTCGAATTGAATTTCTGAGCCATCTTTAAGTAACACAAAAGCTTTCTTGAAATCAGATCTTTTGTATATACCAAATTTATTTCGTTTTAACTTGCCCTTTTGAGTGGCAGTTGTAACTCTTTCAACTTTGACATTAAATAATTGCTCAACTGCTTTTTTTATTTCTAGCTTGTTTGCTGTCAGAGCAACTTTAAATACCACTTGATTTAGTTCTCCTGCAGCTGTAGATTTCTCTGTAATGTAAGGAGACTGAATGAGAGTTAATAGCTTTTCTTTATTCATTAGACCCATGCCTCGATTAACTTGAACGCAGCCGGGGTAACAGCCACTTTCTCAGATCTCAATAAAATAACTGGGTTAATCTCTTTAACGGTTACAACCTCTACATGAGGTATATTTCTCGCTGAAAGATATAGGTTTGTATCCATCTCATCTAAAATAATTAATACTTTTCCTAGGTTAAAGTGCTTAAGAAATGCGCTCATTTCTTTTGTTTTTGGCGTTTCAAACTTTGGTTGTTCTATCGCGATCAATCTCTCATTGCGATGCAGCTCAGAGAAAATTGAGCTAATTGCCGCTCGATACATTTTTTTATTGATTTTCTTAGAGTAATCTCTAGGGGTTGCTGCAAAGGCTACTCCGCCACCTCTCCATATTGGACTTCGAATGGTACCTGCTCTAGCTCTGCCGGTTCCTTTTTGAGCGTATGGCTTTTTGCCGCCTCCGCGAACTTCTGATCTAGTTTTTTGCTTATGAGAACCTTGCCTTGAGCCTGCTAGATATGTAACCACTGCCTGATGCACAAGCGTCTCATTGAAAGCTTTTCCAAAGGTTGATTCAGAGATCTGAAGGTCCTCTTTTTTATTTTCAGTATTGAGTATGTCTAATTTCATCTTTGCTTCACCGCAGGTGTAATTTTAAGAGTAGAGCCATTAAAACCAGGGACAGCTCCTTTTACATACAGTAGATTATTTTCAATATCCGCACCAATTAGCTCTAAACTTTGTATCGTCTTTGTTTCGTGACCCATGTGTCCAGACATTTTCTTACCTTTCCATACCCTGCCAGGTGTCTGGCATTGGCCAATAGAGCCGTGGGCCCTATGCGATAGTGAGTTACCATGCGTGGCATCTTGCATTGCAAAATTATGACGCTTAATGACGCCTGCATAACCCTTACCTTTTGAAGTGCCAGTAACATCCACCATTTTTCCAACTTCAAATATGTCCGCTGTTAAATGATGCCCAATCTTCAGATCATCTACAGCCTCAGTCCTAAATTCAAAAAGCTCACCATTCGAGAGGTTTTGCTTCTTAAAATACTCAGTAGAAGATTTTGTTAAGTTTTTTGAGGTATTTTTTGAAACCACTACAGCGCTATAACCATGCTTTTCGTGGGTTTTAATATCTGCTACGAAATTTGCAGCAACTGATATTACAGTTACGGGAACAGAAGTGCCGTCTTCCTGAAAAAGTCTTGACATACCTGATTTTTTTCCAACTAAGCCAATGCTCAATTTATTCTCCTTTTTACGGGGCTAAAAACCCTCTATGGCCGCTAAGCGTTAAAAAAATGCAAACTAGCCTAAGCTAATTTGCACATCAACCCCAGATGATAAGTCTAGCTTCATTAAAGCATCAACTGTTTTATCTGTGGGTTCTACAATATCCATAAGTCTCTTATATGTTCTAATCTCATATTGATCTCTTGCATCCTTATCTTTATGCGGAGACGTTAAAATCGTTGTTCTTTCTTTCTTTACAGGCAATGGAATCGGTCCTTTCACTATTGCGCCAGTTTTCTTGGCAGTCTCAACTATCAATTTAGTGGAAGCGTCAATCAGGCGATAGTCAAATGCTTTTAAGCGAATTCTTATTGATTGATTGTCCAATTTATATATTTCCTATATTTAGCTTTATGCAAAATGTTGCGTATTCTATGACTCTAAGCCCCCTAATGTCAACAGATTTAGGGGATTTATAATCTATTGTTTTAAACTGATTTTAACTGTTCAGCGATATTGTTCGGAACTTCTGCATATTTAAGAAATTCCATGGAGAAACTTGCTCTTCCCTGCGTTGCTGACCTGAGATCAGTTGCATAACCAAACATCTCAGAAAGTGGCACTTCTGTTCTAACAGTTTTACCTGTTGGAATTTCATCCATGCCCAAGATAATTCCCCTTCTGCGGTTAAGATCTCCTACCACATCGCCCATGTGCTCTTCAGGTGTCACAACTTCTACCAACATCATCGGTTCCAATAGAACTGGTCTAGCCTTCAAGCAACCTGCTTTAAGAGCCATGGAACCAGCAATTTTGAATGCCATCTCACTTGAATCTACATCATGGAATGAGCCATCAAATAAAGTGGCTCTAAGTGCTAACAAAGGATACCCAGCTATTACACCATTTTTCATTTGTTCTTGAATGCCTTTATCTACGGCAGGTATGTATTCTTTAGGCACTGATCCACCAACAATTTTGTCGACAAATTCGTACTCATCATCTAAACCAAGGGGCTCTAGTTTCAACCAAACGTGGCCATATTGGCCCTTGCCGCCACTCTGCCTTACGAATTTTCCTTCAATCTCTATTGAGTCCCTGATCGTCTCACGATAAGACACTTGTGGTTTCCCAATATTTGCCTCTACAGCAAACTCTCTTCTCATTCTATCCACTAGAACATCTAAATGCAGTTCGCCCATGCCAGATATAATAGTTTGAGCTGTTTCTTCATCTGTGTGAACTCTAAATGATGGGTCTTCTTGCGCAAGCTTCCCTAGCGCAATACCCATTTTCTCTTGGTCAGCTTTCGTTTTGGGTTCCACTGCAACTGAAATAACAGGCTCTGGGAAATCCATGCGCTCTAGCAGTACTTGATCCTTGAGATCACAAAGAGTATCACCAGTTGTAACATCTTTTAAACCAATGCAAGCAGCAATATCTCCTGCTCTAATTTCTTTAATTTCATTCCTTTCATTTGCGTGCATCTGAACCATTCGACCAACTCTTTCTTTTTTCTCCTTGGTAGAGTTCATCACCCCATCGCCTACAGAAAGAACACCAGAATAAACTCGAATAAAAGTTAGGGTCCCAACGAATGGATCGGTCGCAATCTTAAAAGCCAAAGCAGAGAAAGGCTCATCGTCAGAAGATGCTCTAAAGACCTCAGCCTCCTCATCATTAGGAAGAGTTCCCTTGATAGCTTTGACTTCATTTGGAGCTGGTAGATATTCAATGGTAGCATCAAGAACCGCTTGCACACCTTTATTTTTAAAGGCAGAGCCACAAAATGCTGGAACAATCTCGTTAGCTAGAGTTCTAATTCTAATGCCCTCTTTAATCTGGTCATTCGAAAGCTCTCCACTCTCAAGATAAGCATTCATAAGGTCCTCATTCGCCTCTGCCGCACTCTCCATCATTGATTCTCTTAAACTTTCACATGTTGCGAGAATATCCGCTGGAATCTCTCTCTCTTCAAATGTTAACCCTTGATCTCCTTCATTCCAGAAGATGGCTTTCATCTTCACAAGATCTACCACGCCTTTAAAATTCTCTTCAGCGCCAATATTATATTGCATTGGTACAACATTAGCTTTTAGTCGATCTTTTATCTGAGCTGTGACTCGAGAAAAATCAGCGCCAGCTCTATCCATCTTATTAACAAAAACAATTCTTGGAACTTCGTATCTATCTGCTTGACGCCAAACAGTTTCTGATTGAGGTTCAACGCCGGATGTAGCACAAAAGACTACCACAGCACCATCTAGTACTCTTAAAGATCTCTCTACCTCAATGGTAAAGTCCACGTGGCCAGGAGTATCAATAATATTAATTCTATGCTGAGGAAACTGTTGCTCCATACCAGACCAGAAACAGGTCGTTGCAGCTGAAGTAATAGTAATACCTCTCTCCTGCTCCTGCTCCATCCAATCCATGGTTGCCGCACCATCATGCACTTCACCAATTTTATGCGATAAACCTGTATAAAATAATACTCTTTCAGTTGTTGTGGTTTTACCAGCATCTACATGGGCACAAATCCCTATATTTCTATACTTACTAAGCTCAGTGACTCTAGCCATATTAAAAACCTAAATAATGAATAATATTAAAAACGGAAATGAGAGAAAGCCTTGTTGGCTTCGGCCATGCGATGAACATCTTCTTTCTTTTTAACCGCAGATCCTTTACCTTCTGCTGCGTCAGTTAGCTCTCCAGCCAACCTATGATCCATGGACTTTTCACTTCTTTTTCTAGCCGCTTCAACCAACCATCTCATTGCCAGCGCCTGTCTTCTTGAAGGCCTAACTTCAATGGGTACCTGATAAGTTGCCCCGCCGACTCGCCTAGATTTAACCTCGACCATTGGACCGATTGTATCCAGAGCTTTTTTAAATAATTCAACTGGGTCAGATTTTGCAGCTTTATCAATTTTATCAAAAGCACCATAAACTATTTTTTCTGCAACAGACTTTTTTCCATCTCTCATGATGTGATTCATGAACTTAGCCACTATGACATCTTTGTATTTAGGATCAGGTAGAATTTTTCTTTTCTCAGGACTTCTTCTTCTTGGCATAATTATTTACCTTTTTTGGCTCCATATTTTGATCTTCTTTGTTTTCTATTAGCAACAGCGGAAGTATCCAATGCTCCCCTCACAGTATGATATCTAACACCAGGCAGATCTTTTACTCGACCACCGCGGATAAGAACAACAGAATGCTCTTGCAGGTTATGCCCCTCACCACCAATATATGAAGTAACTTCATACCCACTGGTCAATCTAACTCTGCAGACCTTCCTGAGAGCTGAATTAGGTTTTTTTGGAGTAGTCGTATACACACGAGTACAAACACCTCTGCGTTGTGGAGATTTCTCCAGGGCAGGTACGTCAGTTTTCCTCACTTTTGGTTTGCGAGGTTTTCTTATCAATTGATTTACTGTAGCCATAATTTCCTAGTTGATCGCGATTTTATAGAGAGGATTAACTGCGGTCAACATTATTCCTCGCTTTCTTGTAATTCTTGTCTTAGAGCTGCTTCGATATCATCCTCAGAAAGCATTGATTCAGATGAATCACTTGCCTTCTTAGCAGCCATTTTATCGTGGAACTCCATGCCAGTACCGGCTGGTATAAGTCTACCCACAACAACGTTTTCTTTTAACCCTCGAAGATAATCGACTTTCCCGGTCACTGATGCTTCGGTTAAAACCCTTGTAGTTTCTTGAAAAGAAGCAGCAGAAATAAACGAGCTAGTAGTTAGCGAGGCTTTGGTTATGCCAAGTAATATCCTTTCAAACTGAGCTGGCTCTTTGCCAGCAGCAGTTGCTTTAGCATTTTCTTCAACAAGTTCAGCATATTCGACCTGATCTCCTTGAATAAACTTAGTATCCTCGCCATCAATAATTAAAGCCTTTCTTAGCATCTGCCTAAGAATAGTCTCAATGTGCTTGTCGTTAATTAATACTCCTTGAAGTCTGTAAACATCCTGCACTTCATTCACCACAAAGTTGGTCAATTCAGGAATGCCTCTAAGTCTCAAAATATCATGCGGACTAAGCGGTCCATCAGAAATAATGTCGCCTTTTTCAATTCTCTCACCCTCGAACACTGTCAATGTTCTGTGTTTAGGGATCAGCATTTCGACATTATGAGATTTCTTAGTTGCGCCATCTAAAGTTATCACTAGCCTGACTTTGCCTTTAGTTTCTTTTCCGAAGGCAATGGTCCCACTTTCCTCGGCAAGTACTGCAGCATCTTTGGGTTTTCTTGCTTCAAATAAATCAGCAACTCGCGGCAAGCCACCAGTGATATCTTTTGTTTTAGATCCCTCTAATGGAATCCTCGCCAATACTTCACCAGCGTATAGTTTTTTTCCGTTTTTGAGGTTGACCAATGCTTTTGCGGGTAACGAGTAATTAGCAGGAGTTTTATGCTCCCCTAAGGTTACAGGCTTACCTTTAGCATCTACCAATGCAATTGCTGGAACTTTATCTTTTCCAGCTGTTGGTCTTTCAGAAACATCAATAACTTCAATACTAGTTAGGCCAGTTAGCTCATCAGTTTTAGACATAACAGTCACGCCATCTTCAATATCAGAAAACTGCACAATACCTTCAACCTCTGTAATAATTGGTCTCGTATAAGGATCCCAACCGGCAACCTTATCACCAGGCTCAATAATAGTATTATTCTTAACGAATAGAGTGGATCCATATTTCACTTTATGCTGCTCAATCAGCTTACCCTTTTCATCGGTTAAAGTGACCTTGCTATTTCTTGAAACAACAACTTCTTGCTTATCTTTATTGGTAACAGTTTTAATATCAGAGGAAAATTTAATAACGCCTGAGCTGTTTACAACAATTGCATTGTCTTCAGAAGAGCTAGATGCAGCTCCGCCAATATGGAATGTTCTCATAGTCAGCTGGGTGCCCGGCTCTCCAATGGATTGAGCGGCAACGACACCGACAGCCTCGCCAAGATGAACAAGATGCCCTCTGGCTAAATCACGACCATAACATGAAGCACAAACGCCATAGCTTGCTTCACAGGTCATAGGAGAACGAACCCTGAGAGAAGCCAGATTCAATTCATCAATCTTCATTAATGAATTCTCATCAATTAAATGGCCTAAAGGGAATAACTCAACGCCTTCAGTATCAGAGATAGCTTCAGCAATAACTCTTCCCAATATTCTTTCAGTTAATGGCTGGATAATCTCTCCGCCCTCAACAATAGACGAAACGACCACTGATTGTTCGGTGCCGCAATCTACTTCTACAACAACAGAATCCATTGCAACATCACAAAGGCGTCTAGTTAGGTACCCAGAGTTAGCTGTTTTAAGAGCTGTATCTGCAAGACCTTTACGAGCTCCATGGGTAGAAATAAAGTACTGCAGAACAGATAGTCCTTCTCTAAAGTTTGCAGTAATGGGTGTCTCAATAATTGATCCATCTGGCTTGGACATTAGTCCACGCATTCCAGAAAGCTGCCTAATCTGTGCAGGGGAGCCCCGCGCACCAGAATCTGCATAGATAAATACAGAATTAAATGATGCTTGATCAATCTCATTCCCATCTCTATCAACCACTTGGTCGGTACTAATTTTTGTCATCATGGCCTTAGCAACTTTTTCATTAGCTCTTGACCAAATATCAATTACTTTGTTGTAACGCTCACCCTGAGTTACTAACCCAGACTCAAACTGAGTTTCGATTGCTTTCACTTCCTTTTCGGCGGCATCAATAATTCCTGCTTTTTCATCAGGAATAACAAAATCATCAACTCCAATCGATGATCCGGATCTTGTTGAATGGTCAAAACCTAAGTACATCAACTGATCAGCAAAGATAACCGTAGATTTGAGTCCCGCCTTTCTGTAAGAAATATCTATGAGCTTTGAAACAGATTTTTTATCTAAGGTCTTATTCACGTTATCAAAACCAACTTCAATTGGGGTAATTCTCCAGACTAGGACGCGCCCAACAGTAGTTTCCTCTAAGAAAGTACCTTTATCTGCATTTGTAATCCGGCATTTAATACTGGCATGAATATCAAGAGTTTCCGTCTCATAAGCCCTTAAAACCTCATCGGGGTTACTAAAGACCCTGCCATCACCTTTGACATTTACTTTGTCACGGGTCATATAATATAGACCTAAGACAATGTCCTGAGTAGGATTAATAATAGGCTCTCCATTTGCAGGGGAAAGGATATTATTTGTTGACATCATTAAGGCTCTCGCTTCAAGCTGAGCCTCAATTGAAAGGGGTACATGAACAGCCATTTGGTCGCCATCAAAATCAGCATTAAACGCAACACAAACTAACGGATGCAATTGAATGGCTTTACCCTCTACTAACAAAGGCTCAAAAGCTTGAATGCCCAATCTGTGAAGAGTTGGAGCCCTGTTTAATAGAATGGGGTGTTCCCTGATCACTTCTTCTAAGATTTCCCATACTTCCGGGGTTTCTCTCTCTACAAGCTTTTTAGCTGCCTTAATGGTTGTTGCTAGTTCGTTCTCCTCTAGTTTCCCATAAACATAGGGCTTGAATAGCTCAAGAGCCATTTTCTTTGGCAAGCCACATTGATGTAACTTCAAGTTCGGGCCTGCAACAATTACTGATCTTCCAGAGTAATCCACTCGCTTGCCCAAAAGATTTTGTCTAAATCTTCCACCTTTACCTTTAATCATGTCTGCTAAAGATTTTAAAGGTCGTTTATTAGTTCCAGTAATAACTCTACCCCTTCTACCATTATCAAGAAGAGCATCAACACTCTCTTGGAGCATTCGCTTTTCATTTCTAACAATGATGTCAGGTGCGCTAAGTTCTAAAAGACGATTTAATCTATTATTTCTATTGATAACTCTTCTATAAAGGTCATTCAGATCAGAGGTAGCAAATCGCCCACCTTCTAGTGGAACAAGCGGCCTAAGGTCTGGCGGCAATATTGGCAAGACATTCATGATCATCCACTCGGGCTTGTTTCCAGACTCATGAAAAGCTTCTAGCAGCTTTAATCGCTTCGATAATTTTTTTAACTTCGTGTCAGAGTTAGTTTGAGGAACCTCCTCTCTAATAATTCTAATCTCCTCTTCTAAATCTAATTCTTGAAGAAGCATTTGGACTGCCTCCGCACCCATGGAAGCAGTAAACTCATCTCCATGCGCATCGAAGGCTTCAATATATTCTTCTTCGGTTAAAATTTGGCATTTCTCTAGCTCTGTCAATCCAGGGTCTGTAACAATGTAGCTTTCAAAATACAGGACTCGCTCAATTTCTCTCAATGTTATATCTAGCAATAAACCAATCCTAGATGGAAGAGACTTTAAAAACCAAATATGAGCAACCGGCGCAGCAAGTTCAATGTGCCCCATTCTGTCTCGTCTAACTTTAGCAAGAGTCACCTCTACGCCACATTTTTCACACACAACGCCTCGGTGCTTCATGCGTTTATATTTTCCACAAACACACTCATAATCTTTTACTGGGCCAAAGATTTTTGCACAGAATAGCCCATCTCTTTCAGGCTTAAAGGTTCTATAGTTAATAGTTTCAGGTTTCTTCACTTCGCCAAACGACCAAGATCGGACCATTTGAGGAGAAGCTAGACCAGCAGTAATAGAAGTAAAATCTTCTTGCTTGGCTTTTAATGAGTTTAGTAAATCTTTCAATTATTTCTCCTAATTATCTGAATCTAATTCTAAGTTTATTCCAAGCGATCTAATCTCTTTTGTCAGCACATTAAATGACTCAGGAATATTGGCATCCATTTGATGGTTTCCGTCAACGATGTTTTTGTACATCTTTGTTCTTCCGGCAACATCATCAGATTTAACTGTCAGCATTTCCTGCAAGGTATAAGCGGCACCATATGCTTCAAGCGCCCACACTTCCATCTCACCAAATCTTTGACCACCAAACTGAGCTTTACCACCAAGAGGCTGCTGGGTAACCAAGCTGTATGAGCCGGTAGATCTAGCATGCATCTTGTCGTCAACCAAGTGATTAAGTTTGATCATGTACATATAACCAACTGTCACAGGACGCTCAAATTTTCTACCGCTTCTGCCATCAAATAAGGTCAGCTGACCAGATTCAGGAAGATCTGCTAGCTTTAAAAGCTCTTTGATCTCAGATTCTTTCGCGCCATCAAACACAGGCGTTGCAATAGGCAATCCATCTTGAAGGTTTTCTGCAAGAGTTTGAATCTCTGCGTTAGTAAAAGAATTTAAGTCTTCTTTGATAGTGGCATTTTTGTTATATAAAATATCAAGGTATTTTTTGAGCTCATCAGCTTTTGCTTTAGCTTTAATCATTTTATTAATTTTTAGACCAATGCCTTTGGCAGCTGCACCCATGTGAGTTTCAAGAACCTGCCCAACATTCATCCTTGATGGCACGCCCAATGGATTGAGGACGATATCTACTGGATTACCCTCAGCATCATAAGGCATGTCTTCGATTGGCATAATTTCAGAAATAACGCCTTTATTACCATGTCGACCAGCCATTTTATCGCCAGGCTGAATTCTTCTTTTAACAGCAAGGTAGACTTTGACAATCTTAATAACTCCGGGAGCGAGATCGTGCCCTCGGATAATTTTTTGTTTTTTCTCTTGAAAGCTTTCTTCAATATCTTTGAGGTATAACTTAAGGGCTTTCTCAGCATCTTCAATTGCATCGTTAATTGAGTCATCTGAGGTTCTGATAGACAGCAAGTCATCCAACGATAGATCCTTGAGATCATCTGCAGAAATGCTAGCACCCTTTTTTAAACCAGGGCCTTTGGAGACTTTGGATCCTTTAAGGATATCAACCAATCGAATTCTCGTTGCATCATTGATGATTCTGACTTGATCGTCTGTATCTTTTTTAGTGTCAGAAAGGTGATCTAACTCAATTGCTTTGGTTCTATCGTCTTTCTCCATACCATCTCTAGTAAAGACTTCGACACCAATGACAGTACCATTAATGCTTGAAGGCACTCTTAGAGAGGTGTCTTTTACATCTGAAGCCTTTTCACCAAAAATAGCACGTAACAGCTTTTCTTCGGGAGAAAGCTGTGTCTCTCCTTTAGGGGTAATTTTTCCAACTAAAATATCGCCAGCCTTAACCTCTGCGCCAACATAAACCATGCCGCACTCATCAAGTTTATTAAGAGAGCCTTCTCCAACATTGGGGATATCAGAAGTAATCTCTTCTGAACCAAGTTTAGTGTCTCTTGAAATACAAGTAAGCTCCTGAATATGAATAGAGGTGAATCTATCTTCTCTGGAAACTTTTTCTGACATTAAGATTGAATCTTCAAAGTTATATCCATTCCATGGCATGAAAGCTATGCGAATGTTTTGTCCTAGAGCTAGCTCTCCATTATCAACAGAAGGGCCATCGGCTAAGATATCACCAAATTTAACTTTATCTCCAACTGAGACTAAAGGTCTCTGATTGATGCAAGTATTTTGATTGGATCGGGTGTACTTTGTAAGGTTATATATATCTACGGCATTATTAGAGTTTTTAGAATCTGTTACTCGCACAACTATTCTTGCAGCATCAACGTTCTCTACAACACCATTATTTTTAGAAACTACGCATACGCCAGAATCACCAGCAACAATAGTTTCAAACCCAGTTCCAACTAGTGGTTTTTCGGGCTTTAATACAGGAACAGCTTGACGCATCATATTGGAACCCATCAAGGCCCTATTTGCGTCATCGTGCTCAAGAAATGGTATCAATGAAGCTGCCACAGATACAACTTGTTGAGGCGCTACATCCATCAAATCAATTCGCTCTGGACTCATTAGAGCAGAATCACCATTGTGACGAACCGGCACCAAATCATCTGAAAATTTCCCTGCTTTATCTAACACGGCATTAGCCTGCGCAATAACATGCTCTGCCTCATCAATAGCTGAAAGAAAAATAATCTCATCAGTTACCTTGCTCTTAATAACTTTTCTGTAGGGAGTTTCAATAAATCCGTACGAGTTAGTTCTTGAATAACAAGCAAAAGAGTTGATTAAACCAATATTTGGGCCTTCGGGAGTCTCGATAGGGCACAGTCTACCGTAATGGGTGGGGTGAACATCTCTCACCTCAAAACCTGCTCTTTCTCTTGTAAGGCCTCCTGGCCCAAGAGCGGATACCCTTCTTTTATGAGTAATTTCTGACAAAGGATTATTCTGATCCATGAACTGTGATAGCTGACTAGAACCAAAAAATTCTTTAATAGCAGCTGTAACCGGCTTAGCATTGATAAGATCTTGAGGGCCTAGCTCATCAGCTTCTGCCATGCTGAGTCTTTCTCTCACTGCTCTCTCAACTCTAATTAATCCAACTCTAAATTGGTTGGCAGTCATTTCTCCAACTGACCTTACTCTTCTGTTTCCAAGGTGGTCTATGTCATCAACATTGTCGTGCCCATCCCTGATATTAACAATCCCCTTCATGACACCTAAAATGTCATCAGCATCCAAGATGCCCGGAACCTCTTTTACAGAATCAATTTTTAATCTTCTGTTAAATTTCATCCTGCCAACCTCAGAAAGGTCATATCTCTCAGGGTTAAAAAATAGATTCTGGAATAGTTGCTCTGCAGAATCTTTGGTCGGCGGCTCGCCAGGTCTCATCATTCTGTATATTTCGACCAAGGCTTCTAGCTTATTAGAGGTTGGATCAACTCTTAGTGTTGTTGAGATATAAGGCCCTTTATCAAGCTCATTGATATATAAACAATATAGCTCTGTTACCTTGGATTCTCTAAGAATTTCAATAGCAGCAAGATCCAGCTCTGTGTTTGCTGGAATTAAGACTTCTCCAGTCTCTTGGTTAAATACATCTTTTGCCAGCACTTTTCCAATTAAAAAATCATCCTCAACTTTGAGTGATGCTATTTTAGCTTGCTCTAGCTCTCTAACATGACGAGCTGTAATTCTTTTGTTAGCCTCTACAATGACCTTGCTTTTCACCTTCAGGTCTACAGGTAATGTTTGCCCGCGAAGCCTTGATGGAATTAATTCAATTTTAATGCCCTCTTTTTCAACATGGACGGTATCAATTTCATAGAAATTTTGTAATATTTCTTCTGTTCCCATGTCTAGGGCTTTAAGAATAATAGTTGCAGGAATCTTTCTTCTGCGATCAATTCGACAATATAAATTATCCTTTGGATCAAATTCAAAATCTAACCAAGAACCTCTATAAGGAATAATTCGAGCAGAATAAAGAACCTTTCCAGATGAATGAGTTTTACCTTTATCATGGTCATAAAATACACCCGGAGACCTATGCAGCTGATTAACAACAACCCTTTCAGTTCCATTGATTACGAATGAACCATTCTCTGTCATCAAGGGCACTTCGCCCATAAATACTTCGCCTTCTTTTACGTCTTTAACGTCTTGAAAATTTGTTTCTCTATCATAAATCACCAAACGAACAGTAATTCTAAGGGGAGCTGAATAACTTAAACCTTGAATCAAGCATTCCTGAACTGTAAATCCAGGTTTGCCTAGCTGGTAGGAAACATACTCAAGAGCAGCATTGCCAGATACGCTAGTAATCGGGAAAAGAGTCTGAAAAACCTCTTCTAGACCTTTGTTTTCTCTTGCACCAACTTCAACATGCTGTTGAAGGAATTGTGTGTAAGAATCAAGCTGAGTCTTGATGAGCTTTGGAAGTTCCATGACTTTTGGCAGTCTTCCAAAGTTTTTTCTTATTCTTCTTTTCTCGGTATAGCTATATGACATATGTTGCTCTTGAAATATTATTTAAATTACAGATTTACTTAAGTTCTGCAGTTGCTCCAGCCTCTATTAATTGCTTGAGCATGTCTTCAGCTTCAGCTTTTGCCACGCCTTCTTTCAAGGTGTTAGGCGCGCCGTCCACTAAGTCCTTAGCTTCTTTAAGACCTAAACCAGTAATTGCTCTAACAGCTTTAATTACTTGAACCTTTTGCTCGCCAGCTGCAGTCAGCACAACGTCAAAGTCAGTTTGCTCGTCAGCAGCAGCAGCTTCTCCACCACCAGCAGCAGCCGGGGCAGCAGCTACAGCAGCAGCAGCAGTTACGCCAAATTTTTCTTCAATAGCTGAGATTAACTCAACCAACTCCATAACGGACATCTCTTCAATCGAACTTAAAATATCATCTTTAGATATTGCCATTTTTTTTCTCCTAGATTTAGGCGTTAGCCTGTTTGTTGTCACGAACTGCTGCAAGAACTCTAGCTAATTTACTTGGCACTTCATTAAGAAGTGTTGCAAATTTACTTATAGGTGCCTGCAGTACAGAAGCGATCAGAGTTAATGCTTCTTCTCTTGAAGGCAATGATGCTAATACATCAATCTGCGATCCATCGAGAAGTTGCCCTTCTACAACCAAAGCTTTGACCTCAAGAGCGTCAAAATTTTTGGCGTATGTTTTTAACATCTTCGCTGCCGCGCCTGGCTCAGCATATGAGAATGCAAAAAGTGAGGGACCTGTAAGAACTTCATTGGTGCAACCAAAGTCAGTTCCTTCAAATGCCAATTTTGCAAGCGAGTTTTTAATAACCTGGATATGAATACCAGATTCTGTTCCCTGTCTTCTAATCTCAGTAAGCTCAGAAACCTTAAGGCCCCTCGCATCAGAAATTACAAGCGAAGATGCAGAAGCCGCAACTTCCTTAACTTCTCGAACAATTCTCTCTTTATCTTCTCTAGCTAATGCCACAGCAATTCTCCTTTTAATGCCTTTCGGCTAATCAGTGACAAACCGCCTTCGCAATTTGAACACCACCTACGTAGGAAATTAAGCTTTCGCACCTACGGTCTTTGACGGCTGCGATAATCGCAACAATCTAGGGTCAAAAAAGACCCTAAAACTATACTAAGGATGCAGGAGCAACCTTGACTCCTGGACCCATCGTGCTGCTTAAAGCAACACTGTGAATATAAATACCTTTTGCAGTAGATGGTTTTAATTTCTTAACCTCATCCATCATTGCTGCTGCATTTTCTTGTATTTGAACTGTAGAAAAAGAGACCTTGCCTATACACCCATGCAGGATTCCATTTTTATCTGTTCTAAATCTTACTTGGCCGGATTTTGCATTCTTAATTGCATCTCCAACTTTCTCTGTGACCGTGCCAGTCTTAGGATTGGGCATAAGTCCTTTTGGGCCGAGCACTTGACCTAATTGACCAACAACTTTCATGGCATCTTGAGTTGAGATTACAACATCTACAGATATCTCTTCTTTTTTAAACTTTTCAGCAAGATCATCAAGACCCACAAAGTCTGCCCCAGCTTCTGTGGCTTCTTTGGCCTGATCTCCATCCGCAAAAACTGCAACTGTGACAGCTTTGCCAAGTGAGTGTGGAAGTGTAATTGCGCCTCTCACATTCTGATCTGATTTACTAGCATCAATTCCAAGTCTTAACGCTATATCAATAGACTCATCAAACTTAGATGATTTCACCGTTTGAAAAATAGTCATTGCCTCATCAAGTGAGTAAGTGGTTTCTGGATTCACCAGCTCTAATAACTGCTTTTTCTTTTTTGTTAACTTCGTCATTATTTAACCTCAACGCCCATGCTGCGGGCTGTGCCTTCGATGATTTTTACCGCTTGATCCATATCATTTGCATTAAGATCCTTCCGCTTCATTGTGACAATTTCTTCAAGCTGAGCTCTGGTGATAGTTCCAACTTTGTCTCTATTAGGAATGCTGCTCCCCTTGGCTAAGCCTAAAGCTTTCTTAATTAGAACTGCTGCTGGGGCTGATTTAACTTGGAAAGTAAAAGATTTATCCTCGTATACAGTAATAACTACCGGCAGCGGCAAACCTTTTTCTGTGCCTTGAGTTGCTGCATTAAAGGCATTACAAAAGTCCATGATGTTAACCGCAGCTTGTCCTAAAGCTGGTCCAACAGGTGGGCTAGGATTAGCTTCGCCTGCAGGAATCTGAAGTTTTAAAATCTTTGATATTTTCTTTCCTTTCTTTGCCATTATGTTTTCTCTATTTGCATGAAATCTAATTGAACTGGGGTGGATCTACCAAGAATCTGAACCGAGATTTTGGCCTTGCTCCTCTCATAATCCACTTCTTCTACGATGCCATTAAAATCATTAAAGGGCCCATCGCAGACTCGGATCACTTCACCTGGTTCAAATAATGTTTTTGGTCGAGGGGCCTCTTCGCCTACCTCTATTCTGTTTAAGATATTGTCTACATCACTCTTAGAAATTGAAGAAGGTTTATCTTTCTTGCCGCCAACAAAAGTGCTAACTCTTGGCGTATGCTTCACAAGCTGCCAAGTATCATCATTCATTTCCATCTCAATAAGAATGTAGCCTGGGAAAAATTTTCTTTCAGTTTTTTTCTTTGCGCCGCTTTTTAGCTCAACAACTGATTCTGTGGGGACAAGTATTTCTCCAAATTGGTCTTGCAATCCGGCAAGCGCAATGCGTTCCTCGATTGCAGCTTTAACTTTAAGCTCGTATCCAGAATATGCCATTATTACGTACCAATTCACTTTATAACTATCCTAAAATTAATTTAGTTAACCAACTCAACAGAGACTCTAAAGCCCAAAAAAATAAACAAAGCACGACAATTGAACCAAAAACAACCATGAAAGTTTGAGTGGTCTCTATCCGAGATGGCCAAACCACTCTTCTCATCTCAGTTCTAGATTCGCGCATTAATTTCACGGCACCTTTGCCAAAAACTGTATTAGCAAGAATAAATGTAGCAACAAGAAAAATTGCTACGACTGCAAGCACTCTATATAGGAATGCAACTTCAGTGTAATAGCCATTTCCAAGAACAGCGACTGAAAAGATACCCATAGCTAGAAGCCACTTAATCTTATCGGCAATGTTTGATACTTTACCCTTTGCCATATTTTTTAATTTAAACCAGCTCCTTGGCAGGCCAGGAAGGACTTGAACCCTCAACCTACGGCTTTGGAGGCCGTCGCTCTACCAGTTGAGCTACTGGCCTAAATTTTCTCCTATAATATAGAGACAAAAATGCCGAGCGTTAATCTCGGCACAATTGTAAAATTGTTTTATTACTTAATAATCTTAGCGACTACGCCGGCTCCCACTGTTCTGCCGCCTTCTCTAATTGCAAATCTTAGACCTTCTTCCATTGCAATCGGTGCAATTAAAGTCACTGTCATTTTAATGTTATCACCAGGCATAACCATTTCTACACCCTCAGGTAGTGCACAAGCACCAGTAACATCAGTCGTTCTGAAATAGAATTGAGGTCTGTAGTTGCTAAAGAAAGGCGTGTGTCTTCCACCCTCTTCTTTGCTTAGGACATAAATTTCTGCTTCAAATTCTGTGTGAGGGCTAATAGATCCTGGTTTACATAGAACCTGACCTCTTTCAACAGCGTCTCTCTCAACTCCTCTTAAAAGAACTCCACAGTTCTCTCCAGCACGACCTTCGTCTAAAGATTTTCTGAACATTTCAACACCAGTACAAACCGTGGTAGTTGTGTCTGTGATACCAACAATTTCAATTGGGTCACCAGTCTTAACAATCCCTTGCTCAATTCTACCTGTAACAACAGTCCCTCTTCCTGAAATAGTGAATACATCTTCAACAGGCATCAAGAAAGGTTTCTCAATTTCTCTTACTGGCTCTGTGATAAATGAATCCAATGCTTCAATTAGCTTTTGAACAGCTGGAACGCCAATATCTGATGTGTCGCCTTCCAATGCTTTTAGCGCACTTCCAACGATGATTGGAGTGTCATCCCCTGGAAAGTCATACTTATCTAAAAGCTCTCTAATTTCCATTTCAACTAACTCTTGAAGCTCAGCATCATCAACCTGATCAGCTTTGTTCAAGAAAACAACAATTTTTGGAACACCAACTTGCTTAGCAAGAAGGATGTGTTCTCTTGTTTGAGGCATTGGACCATCAGCTGCACTCACAACCAAGATAGCTCCATCCATTTGGGCCGCTCCAGTAATCATATTTTTTACATAATCAGCATGTCCTGGGCAATCAACATGGGCATAATGCCTAATGTTAGAAATGTATTCAACATGAGATGTTGCAATGGTAATACCACGCGCTCTTTCTTCTGGGGCGTTATCAATATTTGAAAAATCAATAATTTCTCCACCATACAATTCAGATGCAACCTTAGTTAAGGCCGCTGTTAGTGTAGTTTTACCATGATCGACGTGACCAATTGTTCCCACGTTTACATGGGGTAAAGTTCTTTCGTATTTTTGTCTAGCCATTCTCTTGCCTCTCTATTGTTTTAAATTAACTCTAAAATCTACCTAAAATGGAGCTCATAACCGGACTTGAACCGGTGACCTCTTACTTACCAAGCAAGTGCTCTACCACTGAGCTATATGAGCCCGTATTACAGCATCCTAATTTAAGGTGGCGTATTATCTCTTTAAAAATTGATAAACTCAACCTTTTTTACTGTAAATATTTATATGAATGGTGGAGGAGGCTGGATTCGAACCAACGTACTCGTAGAGAACAGATTTACAGTCTGCCGCCTTTAACCGCTCGGCCACTCCTCCATATCAAGGTTGCTATTTTTGTTCTAGAATGGATTGAAGTCAACTATATTATTAATAACTTGAGTAAATTAATACAAAATGACGTCCTGAGAGACCTCAATCAAGATGATCTTGACTGTTATTTCTTTGAGACTATAGATTCAACTAATATTTTTGCTAAACAAGCCAAGTTACAAAAGCCTTTTTTAATCGTATTATCAGAACAGCAAACAGCTGGCAGAGGCAGGCATGGTAAAACGTGGCACAGCCCTGAAAGTGGAAATATATATTTAAGTATTAAATATCAAGTTCAGGAACTGGAACCCTCTCTGAGCTTGGTGACTGGTCTATTAATAGCCGAAGCCTTGGATGAGATAGCAAATCAAAAAATTAATGCTGGTTTAAAATGGCCGAATGACATTTTGCTTAACAACAAAAAAATTTGCGGCATTCTTATTGAGTCTGAAATTACTGACCAAAAAATTGAATGCACCATCGGCATCGGAATTAATTATTCAATCCCTAAAAAAGAATCCTGGTGGGGAGATTTAGGAGCCTTAAAAAAGATGCTGCCAAGAGAGCGATTAATTAATTCCATTCTAAAAAAAATTATCTTTTATCAACAAAACTATTACCCCAATTGGCAGGATGCTTGGTATAAAAGATGCATGCATCAAAACACTGAAATCTCAATCATCACTAGTCATCAAAAAGAAGTGAAAGGAATCTTTAGAGGTGTCGATAATCAAGGTAAAATGCTGCTTGAAACTAACAATGAAATACAAACTATTAGCGCTGGTGAATGCTCAATTAAAGGCCTTTATTAAATACCATGGAACATACGATTTTTAAAAAGCAGATTAACTACCACTCAAATCACTCATCAAAGACGGTCATTCTAGGGGCTGGATGTTTCTGGGGGGTTGAAAGAAAATTTTGGTCCGTGCCTGGGGTTGAGATGACCTCGGTTGGTTATGCTGGTGGCAGACTGGAAAGTCCAACCTATGGGTTAGTTTGCGCTGGGGCTACTGGTCATGCCGAGGTTGTTAAAATTCAATTTGATGCCTCAATTATTTCCTTGGTGAAAATTTTAAAAATTTTTTGGGAATGCCATGATCCTACCCAAGGCAATAGACAAGGCAATGACATAGGCACGCAATATCGCTCCGCATGTTTTTGTGAAAACGAAGAAGACTTGAAAGTGGTTGAGCAAACTTTTCAGCAGTACCAAGACAATCTTTTAGCAGCAGGCTATGGCAAGATCACCACCGAGATTAGAGTGCTTGAACAATATTATTTAGCTGAAGAGTACCATCAGCAATATCTTGAAAAAAACCCAAACGGCTATTGTGGAATTGGTGGAACTGGATGCTCATTTGATGCTAGTTAGATAATCTATATAGCAACTTCCATCATTTGTTTTAATATTGTAAAATTCCGACCCTGCCGGTATAGCTCAGTTGGTAGAGCAGTTGATTTGTAATCATCAGGTCACGAGTTCGACTCTTGTTGCCGGCACCATCTTCCTCAATCATCCTGCCAATCAATTCAAAACAACATTGAATAGATTGCTTTGACATAGAATACTCACTCTCCAACTTTATTGGCACAATAATTGCATATTGTAAGGGTGTGCGTTAAGAATTAATTCTTTCCCCCTAAAGATGTTGAATGCAAATTCAATGCAAAGCTTAACGCGCACCTCCCTTGAGTCTGATCACAGGAAAGGCACGCTAGGCTTCTTGTACTTATAAGGTGTATTCGAGAGTGAGATTTAGCAATCTACCTCGAGGATCATGAACTCGAGTATCAAAACTAAAATCAGGTGCGTCATACAATAACGGTGCTTTTTTATCCAAGATATTCATAATACCTAATCCAATTTCAAGGGCTCCTTGAGATAAGTTTATGGATGTAGTGACAGATAAATCATGCACCAAGAATGCTTTGACTTGATTGCTATAACCCAAACTTTGAGCTGCAGCTGGAATGGGGCGCTCATTAGAGTAACCATCTACATATCTTGAATTCAGGCCAAGCACATAATCTTGTACCTGCAAGGAAAGAAATGTATTGAGTCTGAGTTCAGGCAAAGAATGAGTGTGAGCATCATAATTAAATTTGCCAACTCGATTCACCATGACCATATGCTCTTCCTCACTCTCACCCTCTTCATGGTCGTCGTGATCTTCATGCTCTGGTGTTAAAAAATCTGCAAGCTGAGTGGCTTTTATGCTTATATTAAAATCTCCATATAGGGTTGATTTTGCAACATTGAGCTCAACATCTAAACCGTTCACCTCTGTGCGCTCCTCATTAAAATAAGTAGTGCTAACTGCGATCAAATCTCCAAATTGGTTCCTCGTAATACTGGCTCCATTAGGGTTGGTGTTGAGCATGACTTGCGCACTCTCAACCTCAATACGATCTTTATAATCTATAGACCAATAATCTACAGTTAAATCAATGTCATCGGTTAGGTTCCAGATAAACCCGAGGCTGATATTCTCAGATGTAGCAGGTTTTAAATCTGCATTACCTAACTGAGCCAAGCGAACAAATGGCGAGCTATCAATATCTCGAACACTACCTAGTTGAATCTCTGAAGAAAACAATTGGGCCATAGAAGGTGCTGTAAATGAAGTGCCCACTGACCCTCTTAAGATCAATCGATCGCTGGGAGAGTACTTCAATGAAAACTTTGGATCAAATGAAGAGTCATTTTGAAGGCGTTCATATCTTCCTGAAAAGACTAGGTCCAGGTCTGATAAAACAGTTTTGTTTGCTTCAAAAAAAATTGCTTTCTTTTTTCGAGCAGTGCCTACATTCTTGCCGCCACCCAAGAATAAAAGGTCTGCACCCTTAATGAGCTTGCCATCAGCATCAAAGGAAGCCCTGCTGCCTTCTGAATAATTAATATCTAAATTTTCATTATTTAACTGAAACCCTAAAGCAAAATTAATCCCTTGCGCCTGACCAGTCAGAATTCCATCTAGCGAGAGGAGGCTACCAGTTTTAGTTGATTTCTCAGAGCCTTTAACATGTTCAATTAAACTTGTTGCGTTCTCCAGAGGCATAAAAATATTCCACTGCTCCTGACCACTTACTCCACCCTGCCCCAAGATGGCTGCTTCAAATCTTGATTGAATAGTGTCTGGGCGATTGTGCTTATTTTGATGTTCGCTAGCTGTGAGCGAAAGCTCAAAACTAAAATCCTGGTTAATGTCAAACTCCAAGCTATTGCTAAAGTGATATTGTGAAATGCTCTTAGGTGAATTGGGCGATGGAAAAGCTGAGCCTAATGGTCTGCCATACCAAATAACAGGAACATTAAATGGGCTTCCTCCTTGGCCAGGAAGCACTTCCTTGGAAAGATATGCCAGCGCAGGGTAAGAAGGAGACTGAGGATTATCGTTGACATCAATAACAGAGGTTAAAAGTGTCATGGAGTAGTTGAGTGTTTTAAAGTCACGCTCAAAATTGACATAGCCTTTGAGGTGATCTTCATCGTTAACTAAATTAAATCTTTCGCCATAAAGAATTTTGCAAAAGGGTCCCTCAATAATGCCGCCATTATCTAGGCAGCTCGGATCCTTAGCCCAAGCTCCAGTATCATAATTTCCGCTATAAGGACCTGAAGTAATAACATCTGGTGCTGTAACTTTAAACGTGTTGCCTAAGGAGCTTAAGCCAAGCTCAGAGAGCCTGGGAATCTCACTAGCATTTAGAGGTGAGCGATTAAGCAAGCTTGCTGCGGCAACAAAATTACCGCCAAAAGCTTCTGCCCCATACATAAACCCTAGGGAACTATCTTGTTGATTGTAGTTGGTAGTTTTTTGGCTAGCCAGAGAAACTTTTAAGCCGTCATAAGAGTGATAGGTATGAAAATTTATAACTCCTGCCACAGCATCAGAGCCATACAATGAAGTCGCCCCATCTTTTAAAATCTCAATTCTTTCCAGGGCAATCTCAGGAATAATGTTCACATCAATATAGCCCTCCCCTTCATGGGAAGGAGTTCCAGCATGAGTTTGTCTCTTGGTATTAATCAGAACAAGTGTAGAAGCATGATCTAGGCCCCTGAGAGTGATGGCAGCCATTCCTTGGTCTACCCCATCCAAAGCATTTGTTTGAAAGTGTGATCCAGAAGCAACGCTTAAGTACTTGCTAATTTCAGCAACAGTCGAAACTCTGACCTGCTTAAATTCTTCATTGGAAATAACTTCAACCGGAGAGGCGTTGGCCTCTCTTGATTCTATATAAGAGCCAACTGAAATAACTTCTTCTGTTTCTTGAGCCAGCAAAAAATTGGTTGCTAATAAACATGCGAAGAACACTGCAAAAGACTTATGAATCATAAATATAGAATTTAAATAATTTATAGCAGTTTATAGAAATTTGAGGAATTTAAATAGCACTGAAAACCTCTTGAGTAAGGTTTTCAGTGGCATGGGCAATGCTCATAAAGCTCTCAAAACCTAAGATTAAATCTCAGGCCATAATTTCTTCCAGGTAAAGGAACCTCATTTTTAACAAAAGACGCATGATTTCTTGCGACCTCATCAAGCATATTATTGCCGAACAATGAAAGTGTTAGCTCTCCCTGATTTCCTAGATCCAGAGTCCTAGTTAATTTTGCATTTAACATTTGATAAGCGTCTGTAACAGTCTCATTCACTCCAATATCATTTTGCTTATCAACACTTTTAAAGCTTAATCCTAGACTCATGTCGTCTTGAGAATATTTAAATTTAAAAATATTTCGTGCTGGATTTAATCTTGGAATACTGCCGCCACCGGAGAATTCTCCAGAAGTTTTATCCCTTCCAAAGGACAGCATGAGTTTGCCCGAGCCTATATCCATAGAGTTACCAAATTCAATTTCATAACCATCTAATTCAGCATCTTGCTGAAGGTAGTTTGATAGAATTAAGCCTGCATGTTCCTCATACTCGTCTTCATGATCTTCATGCTCTTCTTCGGTTTCATCTTTTAGATAAATATAGTTATCTACATCATTTCTAAATAGAGTGGCTGAAGCAAAGAAACCTCTGTTATTAATGCTCAGAGTGATGTCGATGTTATTGGATTGTTCTGACTTTAACTTTGCGTTTCCAACTTCAAATCTGCCTGTTGCCAGATGGGCTCCATTCATAAAAAGCTCCACTGATGATGGCGCTCTTTCAACGCTTGCAAACCCCAAATCTAAATCAATGAAATCGTTAAGTGACTTCCCTATTGAAAAAGCAATACTAGAATTATCAAAGGATTGATCATAAAAAGAGGTTTCTATTTCTTCCTCATGCTCATCGTGGCCCTCATCTTCATCGTGATGCTCCTCTTCTTCGTGCGCTTCTGAAACCGAGCCTTTGCTATCTATGTAATCAAGTCTAATTCCAAAATCTAGATGCAGGTCATTAACTTCTCGTGAAGCAAAGTAACCGAATGTAAGCTCATCTCGGGATGCAGGATTCATGAATGCTTCTGCTCCAAGAATAGAGGTATCTTCATTGACAAAATTGACTGCAAATTTTTGAGACAATAGCTCATTAGATAGATCGAAAATAATTCCTGCTTCTAATGCATCACTGGCAAAGGATGTTGGCCCTTCAGAGTTACCTTCGTGCGCATCATGACCCTCCTCTTCATGCTCTGCTTCTTCGGCATGCTGCTCAGTTAATAAATAGTCAGAATCTCTAGCAAAAAAATTAATCTTTTTAACAAAGTTCCCTTTGATATTGAGGGAGCCTTTGAGATCAAATTTATCAGAGTCAGTGCTTGAGAATATTCTTTCACCCTCATGCTCATCATGACCCTCCTCTTCCTCGCCATGTTCATCTTCAGGCTCCTCGAAATGAAAAGGAATCCCATAGAGGCTTTCAATATTAGCAATGGAGAAACCTAAATATCCCCAGTCACCATTAGTAGAAGCCCCAAATTTCATAGATTCTGATTTGAAATCAGAATTAGAAAGATACCCTAGGTCATCTTCATGCTTAATGGCTCCATTAGGCACATCAAAGTTACCAAAAGCAGAATCTTTATATGCAAAAGTTACATTGGCATTATTAACCTTATCTTGATAAAAAATACTCTGAGTATCTCCACCATTAACAGATTGAGTTTCTAGGCCTATCTTGACCAACCTTTCAATATCAGTTTGGGCAATGGAATTATCAACGATATTCACTATGCCCCCAATTGTTCCATTTGTATAAAGTAGCGATGACGGTCCTCGCACAACCTCAATTTGCTGGACATTAGATAGGTCAATGTCATTTACATGGTCTGCCCCAAGACCTGAAACATCTCGATTGACCAGACTGTTGTCAAGGATTTTAACTCTGGGCCCTGACATGCCTCTGATAATTGGCTGCCCAATTCCAGAGCCATAATCAGCAGATGAGACTCCGAGCAAAACATCTAGGGTTTCTCCTAAACTTTGGGTTGCTTCATTGGAAATATCATCTCCAGAAAGTACGTGAAGTGGGTTGGCTATCTCGCTTGCTAAACTATCAATTAACGAAGATGACACTATGACTTCTTCGATCTCATCTGCAAATGCAGGGTTTACTACTAGAGCACTCAATATCATGAATGCATATTTATTGATTTTCATTGAAAACCTCCTAAAAAATTAAAAATTTAAAAACTACTAAATTTAAATTTTTGGAGGTGCTTGGGAATTAAAAGGTTTTTTAAGTTCTGGGTAATAAGTTTTAGAAATGACGAAGCTTGTTAGCTCTCTTTGAATCGCATGGGTGACTAAAGAAAGTGCTTCAACATCTGATGCAATGTCATTTTGGCAGGATTGACACTCTATCAGAGGCTTAGCCTTTATAAGGTTATCATCAATGTGCGCAAAGGAATGTAGTGATATGCTGGCAAGGAAAAATAATCCAATAAAGGTTATTAATTTATTATTCGGGCCCATTTCACGATACTATTAGCATCCAGAGAATATTACAAGCCTATAATCCTATAAATGATCTATAAAGAAGCCATTCAAGATGCAATTTCAATGCATGACCTTCCAGAAACTTGGTCTTCTGAGATACTCAAGGAAGCAGAGCTTATTGCCGAGAAAACCAAAGAGGCGAAGTACAGAAAAGATCTAGTCAAACTGCCGTTTGCAACGATTGATGGAGAAGATGCGAAGGACTTTGATGATGCAATATATTGTCAAAAAAATGCTGGTGGCTATAACCTGTATGTCGCAATTGCCGATGTATCTTTTTATGTTGAAGTCGGCTCTAAGCTCGACAGGGAAGCTCTAAAAAGAGGAACATCCATTTACTTTCCAGGAACCGTGATACCGATGTTGCCTGAAAAGCTTTCAAATGATATTTGTTCTCTCAGACCTAATGAAGATCGATGTGCGATGGTGTGCCAAATGTCTCTTGATGCCGCGGGGAATAGAGTGAGCTACAAATTCTACAGCGCTCTCATCAACTCTAAAGCCCGCTTAACTTACAAGCAGGTTGAAGGGCATATCAAGAGCTCTGAATTACTGAAAGATGAAGAGGTGGTAGATTCAATTCATGCTCTGGAGCAATTAACCACAGCAAGACTAAAAATCAGACAACAAAGGCACGCCCTTGAGATCAATCCCAAAGAAGCCATTTTAGAGCTGGCAACTAATAAGGAAGTAAAGAACATTATTATCAAAAGGCCTTTAAGAGCACACAAGCTAGTGGAAGAATCCATGTTGCTAGCAAATGAATGTTCGGCGGAATTCATGCAAGAACGCTTTGGATTTGGTGTATTTAGAATCCATGAAGACCCAGATCCAAGTAAGCTGGAAGTATTAAAAAAATATTTTCAAATGCCTGCTCAAATTGCTAAGCAGTCCTCGCCTCTTGAAATAATCAATTATTGCTTAAAGCAAGCGCATGAAAAGCAAGATGATAGTGGCCAGATTTTAGTGCTCCAGACCTTAGCCAGAGCAGAATACTCCACGAATAATTTAGGTCATTTTGGATTGCAGCTTAAGCAATACTCTCACTTCACTTCACCTATTCGAAGATACCCAGATCTACTGACACATAGGATGATCATCAAATCCCTCGCACACAAAAAAGGCGGCTATAACCAATCTCAACTTCAGGATATGTGCGAGGACTCATCGGTGCTTGAAAGAAGAGCTGAGAAAGCTTCACGTCAAGTTGAGCAGGTATTAATTTGCTCCTTCTTAAAAGATAAAATTGGTTCCGAGGTAGATGGCGTGGTAACAGGTGTCACTGATTTTGGTTTATTTGTGAACCTTGAAGATTATTTTATCTCTGGCTTGCTTCATGTTTCAGATCTTCCCGGCGATCGATATCACCTCATCCAGGGTGCTAATATTCTAAAAGGCAAGCGAACAGGAAAAAGCTTTAAGCTTGGGCAGAAAATTAAAGTTAAGATTATGGCTATTGCTCCTTTGGATAGAAAAATTAATCTAGTTATTGCTGATGGAAAATGACTACAAGCTAAATCATCGTTCGGGCTTTCATACTATTGAGATGCTACTAAAGCTGACGCCAGAAAACATTAAACAAATTTTTATCCCTGCCAATCGAAACGATGAGAGGATCCAGCAGTTAATTCTGATGGCTGAAAAAGCGTCTGTATCTGTTGAAAAGAAAAAAAATCTTAGTCAACACCCGGAAGCTATTCTTAAAAAAGAAGAGACTTTAGATTTAAGTGATTTAAAAAAATATGAAGAAGGCATACAACACCAGAATCCAACATTTCTTGTCATTGATAATGTGATTGACCCTAGAAACCTAGGAGCCTGCATTCGCTCTGCCGCAGCAAGCAATATTGCTGGCGTCATTATCAATAAACATCATTGCTCTCCCCTAACACCCGTTGTAAGGCAGGTCTCCGCTGGAGGCACAGAGGCCATCAAAATATTCACTGTGACTAATTTGATAAACTGCATCAAGCATTTTGAAAAGCTTGGTTACCTAGTCCTGGGTACAAGCGAACACGCTGACTCTCTGCATACAGACTTAGATTTAAATCAACCTATTCTTACCATCATGGGCTCTGAGGAAGAAGGGATGAGAGAAAAAACAATTGAGAAATGCTCTGCAGTATGCACTTTATCTAAAAATGAAACCTTGAATAGCCTCAATGTATCTGTTGCCACTGGCATCATATTATTTGAGATCACAAGGCAAAAATCTCAATGAATTTAATCTATAATTACTAAATACTTAGAGAGATTAATGCTGCATCAAAGAACAATTAAAAACCCTATTAAAGCTGTCGGTGTTGGACTGCACAGTGGGAAAGAGATGAATTTAGAGTTGCTTCCAGCTCCTGTAAATGCTGGTATTACCTTTATTCGTACAGATTTAGAGCCTGAGATAGAGATTCCCGCAATCTTTGAGTATGTGGGAGATACAACGCTTTCCACAACTCTTTTTAAAGAGGGCTATAGGATTGGAACAATTGAACACCTGCTTTCAGCTATTGCTGGTCTTGGGATTGATAACTGTGTCATCAGAGTCGACGGCCCTGAAATTCCTATTATGGACGGAAGTGCCAGCCCATTTGTATTTTTAATCCAAGCAGCAGGCCTTGAAATACAGGATGAGCTAAAAAAATTTATTAGGGTGAAGAAAGAGGTGAGAGTTGAAAGAGGCGATACTTTCGCTGCTATCAAGCCTTTTGATGGCTTCAAGGTCTCCTTCGAGATTAATTTCGATAATCCAACTATAAGCCAGCATGCTCAAAAAGCATCAATAGATTTCTCCTCCACCTCCTTTGTGAAAGAGGTCTGCAGAGCCAGAACCTTTGGATCAATGAAGGACATGGATCATCTCCAGTCACAGGGTTTGGCACTAGGTGCAAATGTGGATAACGCAATTGCGATTGGAGAGCATGGGATAGTTAATAAAGAAGGGTTGCGATTTGATGATGAGTTTGTGAAACACAAAATACTGGATGCCATTGGTGACCTATACCTGCTAGGACATAATTTAATTGGCCAATTCTCTGGATACAAGTCAGGTCATTCTTTGAATAATGAACTTCTCAGAAAAATTCTTGCATCCGAGGATGCATGGGAGGTCGTAACCTTTGAAGATTCATCAATTGCCCCAATATCTTATGTGCGAGCTCCTTTTGGTGATGCAGAGTAAGTGCAAAAAAACTAAACAATTTAGAAAATGTCTTTTTTAACAAAAATATTTGGCAGTAGTAATCAACGTGCATTAAAAACAATGCAGGTGCTTGTTGATCAGATCAATTTACTGGAAGTAGAATATAGCAACCTCAATGACGCTGAGTTTGTGTTGCTGAGAGCCCGTCTTAAAGGCTCTTATCAAAACGATGTCGGCCAATTGCTACCTCATGCCTTTGCAGCAGTTAGAGAGGCGAGCATACGAGCGACAGGCATGAGACACTTTGACTCTCAGATGTTAGGCGGGATTGCTCTTGCTGAAGGAAATATTGCTGAAATGAAAACGGGTGAGGGCAAAACTCTTGTCGCCACTCTGCCTGCTTTTCTCAATGCCATTCAAGACAAAAAAGTTATCCTGGTAACGGTCAACGACTATCTTGCGCAAAGGGATGCAGAGTGGATGAGGCCCGTATATGAATTTCTTGGCCTCACTGTAGGGGTTATTCATTCCAATCAAAATATTGATGAGAAAAAATTAGCCTATAAATCCGATGTTATTTATGCCACAAATGGAGAGCTTGGCTTTGATTATCTAAGAGATAACATGGCCCTGCGCGATGAGGATAAGTCTCAATGTTCTTTAGATTTTGCAATTATTGATGAAGTGGATTCTATTTTGATTGATGAGGCTAGAACTCCCCTAATTATCTCGGGGCCATCCAATGAGTCTGCTGACTACTACCTGCAAATTAAAAAAATTATCCCAAAACTAAAGCAGCAAATCCGAGAGGGCAACGAAGAAGAGCCACTATCAACAGAAGAGATTGGTCATTACATGATCGATGAAAAAACTCGATCAGTGGAATTAACTGATGAAGGCTACATTGAGGTTGAGCATTACTTGGAGGACCTGGGGTTACTCCAATCAGAGGATAGCCTCTACTCAGTAAGTAATATTAAAATTATGCGTTACGTAAATGCAACTCTAAAAGCTGCCTACCTATTTAAAAAGAATGTTCATTACCTAGTTAGGAATGAAGAGGTTCTATTGATTGATGAGCATACAGGTAGAACCATGTCAGGCAGGAGAATGAGCGAAGGCATTCACCAGGCTCTTGAGTGCAAAGAAAATGTTCCAATACAACGAGAATCCCAGACACTCGCATCTACAACCTATCAGAATTTTTTTAGACTATTTGATCAGCTATCAGGGATGACCGGTACCGCAGACACAGAAGCCGCTGAGTTTGCCGAAATATATGGATTGAATGTCTCCATTATTCCAACTAACAAACCTATGGCAAGGGTGGATAATGAGGATTTAGTATTTTTAACCAAAGAGGCAAAATTTAAAGCCTTGGTGGAAGAGATTCAGTTACTGAGAGCGAAAGAAGCTCCTATTCTTGTTGGAACGGCTTCCGTGGAATCTTCAGAAATAGTCTCAGAATTACTGACTAGCAAAAATATAGAGCATCAAGTATTAAATGCAAAGCACCATGAAAAGGAGGCTGAAATTATTGCTAATGCAGGCAGGTCGGGTGTTGTGACCATTGCTACAAACATGGCGGGACGAGGTACAGATATAGTGCTCGGTGGCAAGCAAGATGAAGGAGATGCAGATTGGGTGCAACGCCATAAGAAAGTTTTAGATGCTGGGGGGCTTCACATTCTTGGTACCGAGAGACATGAATCCAGGCGAATTGATAACCAGTTACGAGGTAGATCTGGGCGACAGGGAGATCCAGGCTTCTCAAAATTCTTTTTATCACTCGAAGATGATCTTTTGCGATTATTCATCTCTGATAGCAGGCGAGCATTATTTGAGAGGATTGGAATGGGCGATGATCACATTGAACACAAGATGCTATCTCGTGGCATTGAGAATGCTCAGAAAAGAATTGAGAGCAGAAATTTTGATATCAGAAAAAATCTTCTGGAGTATGACGATGTTGCAAATGATCAAAGGCAAGCTATCTATTCCTTGAGAAATCAATTGCTCGAAGAAGATAATATTTCTGAGGCAATCGGCGAGCTAATTCAAGAAGAGATGTTGGCTCTAACGGGAGATTTTATTCCACTAGAATCTGTAGAAAGCCAATGGCGAATTGGAGAGTTAGAAAAGCATTTAAAAGAGCACTATTTAATAGAAGAAAATCTAGAGCAAGCAATAGCTAAAAATACTAAGCTAACCCCTGGGCTAATAGCTGAGCTAATAGCTAGTCAAGCAGCTACTAGATACAAAGAAAAATATCAAAAGATTGAGAAGAATGTTGCTCAGCTTGAAAAACAAGTCATGTTACAAGTGCTGGATGTCCATTGGAAAGATCATTTGGCTGAGATGGACCACTTAAGACAAAGTGTCGGGCTCAGGGCTTATGCGCAAAAGAATCCAAAAAATGAGTATAAGCGCGAAGCATTTGAAATGTTTGAGTCCATGCTTGATGAGATTAATAGTGAAGCTATCAAGATTCTTTTTAGGTTGGAGTTAGCTAGTGAACAAGAGTTAAGAGAGCTGGAAGAAAGATCTGTAGAAGCGCAGAAAAATAAAGAGATGAAGCTACAGCAAGCTCAACCAGAATTAATGATTGGCGGCGATGATACGCCATCAACCAAACAACCTTCAAATCCGGGCACTATATTACGAGAAGAACCAAAGCTGAGACGCAATGACCCTTGCCACTGTGGCTCAGGAAAAAAGTATAAGCAGTGTCACGGCAAAGGCTAATAAGCTAGCTAGATTATTCTTCGTAAAAATCTTCGGAATTCAAAGGCCTGCTAATTAACTTTTCTTCATTAGCCCAGGTCCCCAAATCAATTAACTTACACCTCTCTGAACAAAAGGGTCTAAAAAGATTCGTTTTAGCTAAATCGGCTGGGTCCTTACATTGCGGGCATTCCTTAATCATCGGTGCAAATTCCTAAATAAAATGTGTGTAATTCTTTAACCTTTGATTCCAGGGATGCTAGCGAACCATTGTTCGGTAAGACATCATTTGCAATGGATAATCGTTCCTCGCGTGAACACTGGGTAGACATAATTTTTTGGATTAACTCTTTAGGATTACTGTCTCGCAAAGAGGCACGCTCAATCTGTGTCGACTCATCACAATCTAGTACTAGAATTCTATCGTAAGATTTCATGCTTTGTGATTCATAAATAAGGGGGACCATCACTATTGAGTAAATGGATTGAGATAGCATAATTCTCGATGTCATCAATTCACGAACTAGCGGGTGAATAATAGATTCGAGTAGTTGTTTTTTGTCTGGGTTGTTAAACACCTCAATGCGTAACTTAGAGCGATCGATAAAGTTAGATTGATCAAGAATACTTGGGCCGAAATGATGGAGAACCTCATTATAGCCATGTGTATTAAACTCAAGAACTTCCTTGGCGAGGTCATCTGCATCAATTACTGTAATACCATGAGAGGTAAAATGATTAGCTGCAACTGATTTTCCAGAGCCAATGCCGCCAGTCAGACCAATAATCATTTCTGGGGCTCTGTGTTAACAGAGCTGGGAACATTATGAGACCAAGAACTTTCCTCAATTCTTGAAGAAATAAACCACTTATCATTAACCTTAAGATAGGTATCTTGATACCACATGCCCAAGAAAAAGACTTGACTGTCCTTGGTCTGCATAGGGTTAAAGCACATCACTTTTCCTGTGGCGGCATTGCCAGTAATTGAAAGTGAAATATTAGAAATAAAGTGTTGGTAATTCGAAAAAAAGTCTAAGGCTGTTTCAAGGAATGCAATAATCTCAGCAAGCGAACCAGCTATCCCTCCTACTGCTGTGTAGTCAATCTGAGCATCTGGTGTAAATAGATTATTTAGTTGTTTAAAATCTCGAGAGTCTATCGCTGTTGCGTAATCAGTCACTAGCTTTTCAAGTTCAAGCCTGTCTGATATTTCAGTAATGTCCATATGTTATTTTAATACAAAAAAAAGGCCCTTAGATAAATCTAAGAGCCTTTTTAAAGAAAAAAGCCTGACGATTACCTACTCTCACACAAGGAGACCTTGCACTACCATTGGCGTTAGTCCGTTTCACTTCTGAGTTCGAGATGGGATCAGGTGGTACCAAACTGCTATTGTCATCAGGCAAACTGGTATGTAATTCTTTTCACTACAAATTTTTTATTATGTTATTCCTGAACAATGAACCTTTCTTAAGGTTACATGATCAAGCCTCACGAGTTATTAGTACAAGTTAGCTCAACGCCTTACAACGCTTACACACCTTGCCTATCAACGTCATAGTCTATGACGACTCTTTAGTAGACCGAAGTCTATGGGAGATCTAATCTTGGGAGAGGCTTCCCGCTTAGATGCTTTCAGCGGTTATCCCTTCCGAACATAGCTACCCGGCAATGCCACTGGCGTGACAACCGGAACACCAGAGGTTCGTCCAATCCGGTCCTCTCGTACTAGGATCAGCTTCCCTCAA